>Ga0137428_1000085_pt1 | contig 45469 bp, 47 predicted proteins | sample EasRivERMZT718_2_FD_102305 | JGI IMG/M metagenome (GOLD analysis project Ga0137428, IMG submission 102305) | Soil microbial communities from meander-bound floodplain in the East River, Colorado, USA - East River MetaG ERMZT718_2 | ecosystem: Environmental > Terrestrial > Soil > Floodplain ...
CACTCAGTGCGGTCATCAGACGCGAGATGACGATCTGGTGGTCGGACGCCGGGGCCGGCGTCACGAGCAGCATCCCCTCGACCAGCTCGTAGCGCTGGCCGTCGTCGGGGAACGCGCGCACCATGTCCACGGTGTAGGTTGGAAGAGGAATAGGCATGGCCATAATGTGCCGCCTCGGCAGGGGTCGAAGCAATCCGGCATCCCGCCAAGATCGGGCGACCCGATCCCTACACAGTCATCGTTTTACCAGCGGCGCACAGCAAAAAAATCCCGGATCAATTCCGCGCATTTCTCCGCTTCGACGCCGCCTTTGACTTCCACGCGGTGATTCAGCCGCGGATGCCGCACCAAATCCCCTAACGACCCGCACATCCCCGCCTTCTCGTCGTACGCCCCAAACACCAGCTTCCCCACCTTCGCGAGCACAATCGCCCCGGCACACTGCGCGCACGGCTCGAGCGTGACGTAGAGCGTACAGCCGGTGAGCCGATCGGTCTCCAGCGCCTCGAGCGCGCGCTCGATCGCCAGAAACTCGGCGTGATACGTAGGGTTTTGACGGGCCACGGTCTCGTTGTGGGCCGCGGCGATGACTTCCTCACCGCGCATTACGATCGCTCCTATCGGGACTTCGTCTTTGGTCGCCGCGAGCCGAGCCTGCTCTAGCGCGGCGGCCATGCCCTTAAGCGCGGACAGGTTCCCCCGCCTTTTCGAACGTCAGTGAGTTGCCGTCCTTCGCCCGGTCCACGCGCACCCGATCGCCCTCGGCGTACTGCCCCTCGAGCACGGCAACCGCCAACGGATTCTGCAGCAGCCGCTGAATCGCCCGCTTGAGCGGCCGAGCCCCGTACACCGGATCGTAGCCCTCGGCCACGAGCAGCGTCTTCGCCGCCGGCGTCACCTCGAGCGTGAGCTTGCGATCGGCGAGCAACTTCTCGACGCGCTTGATCTGAATGTCCACAATCTGCGCGATATCCTCGTGCGACAGCGGCCGGAACATGATCACATCGTCCACTCGGTTCAAAAACTCCGGCTTGAACGCCTGACGCAGCAGCTCCGTGACCTTGGTCTCGGCCTGCTCCCACGAGACCTGCTCGGTGCCCGCTTCGATCAAGTACTGCGATCCGATGTTGGACGTCATGATTAACACCGTGTTGCGGAAATCGACCGTCCGTCCCTGCGAATCGGTGAGCCGGCCGTCGTCGAGGATCTGGAGCAGGATGTTGAACACATCCGGATGCGCCTTTTCGATTTCGTCGAACAGAATCACCGAATAGGGACGGCGCCGCACCGCCTCGGTGAGCTGGCCGCCCTCTTCATAGCCCACGTATCCCGGCGGCGCGCCGATCAGCCGCGCGACCGCGTGCTTCTCCATGTACTCCGACATGTCGATCCGCACCAGCGCACGCTCATCGTCGAACAGAAACTCGGCGAGCGCCTTCGCGGTCTCGGTCTTGCCGACGCCCGTCGGGCCGAGGAAGATGAACGACCCCGTCGGGCGATTGGGATCCTGAAGTCCCGCGCGCGCGCGCCGCACGGCGTTGGCGACCGCCGTTACCGCTTCGCGCTGTCCGATGACACGCCGCCCCAGCTCGTCCTCGAGCTTCAGGAGCCGAGCCTTCTCCGACTCGAGCATCTTGGTCACCGGGATGCCGGTCCACTTCGACACGATCTCGGCGATGTCCTCAGCGTCCACCTCTTCCTTGAGATACTTCCCCTTCTTCTGGATCTCGGCGAGCCGCTTCTCGAGCCCCTGAATCTCCTTCTCGATCTGCGGCACCGTGCCGTAGCTGATCTCCGCCGCCTTCTGGAGATCGCCGCGCCGCGTCGCCTGCTCCGCCTCCGCGCGCTGCTTCTCGAGCTCCGCCTTCTTGGCCTGGATCTTCTGAATCGCATCCTTCTCCGCGGTCCACTGCGCCTTCATGGCGTTCGACTGCTCGCGCAGCCCCGCGGTCTCCTGCTCGATCTTGGTGCGCCGCTCCTTCGAGACCTTGTCCTTCTCCTTGGCGAGCGCCGCCAGCTCGATCTCGAGCTGCGTGATCTTGCGCTCGACCTCGTCGATCTCCTGCGGTAGCGAATCGATCGCGATGCGCAACCGAGCCGCCGACTCGTCGATCAGATCGATCGCCTTGTCGGGCAGGAAGCGATCGGTGATGTAACGATGGGAGAGCGTCGCAGCCGCCACGAGGGCGTTGTCCGTTATCCGTATTCCGTGGTGCACTTCGTACTTCTCCTTGAGGCCGCGCAGGATCGCGATCGTGTCTTCGACCGACGGCTCGCCCACGTACACCGGCTGGAAACGCCGCTCGAGCGCCGCATCCTTCTCGATGTTCTTGCGGTATTCGTCCAGCGTGGTCGCGCCCACGACGTGCAGCTCGCCGCGCGCCAGCGCCGGCTTGAGCATGTTCGAGGCATCCATCGAGCCTTCGGCCCTGCCCGCGCCGACGAGTGTGTGCATCTCGTCGATGAACACGATGTACTTCCCCTCGGCCGACGTAATCTCCTTCAGAACTGATTTGAGCCGCTCTTCGAACTCGCCGCGGAACTTGGTGCCCGCGACGAGCGCGCCGATGTCGAGCGCGACGAGATGCTTGTTCTTGAGCGAGTCGGGCACGTCGCCGTTGACTATGCGCTGCGCCAGCCCTTCGACGATGGCCGTCTTGCCCACGCCCGGCTCGCCGATCAGCACGGGATTGTTCTTGGTGCGGCGCGACAACACCTGCATCACACGCCGTATTTCCTCGTCGCGGCCGATGACGGGATCGAGCTTGCCTTTGCGGGCCACGTCGGTGAGATCGCGCGTGAAGCGCTGCAGCGCCTGATACTGATTCTCGGGCTCCTGGTCGGTGACGCGGTGCGCGCCGCGCACGCCCTCGAGCGCCGCGAGCAGCTCTTTGCGGGTCACCCCGTTAGCCGACAGCAGCTGACGCGCCGTGGTGTTCTTCTCCTCGGCGAGCGCGAGCAGCATGTGCTCGGTCGAGACGTACGCGTCGCCAAGCGACTTCGCGTCCGCGTCGGCGCGATCGAGCACCCGCGTCAGCTCGCGCGCCAGCGTCGGATCGGACCCGCCCGACTGTTTGGGGAAGCGCTCGATCTCGCGCTCGGTCTCGGCTGTCAGCTGGGTGACGTTCAGTCCCGCCTTCTGCAGCAGCGGAACGACGATGCCTTCGTCCTGTTGCAGGAGGGCGTAGAAGAGATGCGCGTCGTTGACGACGGGATTGCCTTTGGAGCGGGCCAATGCTGCAGCTTGCTGGAGGCTTTCAGCAGCTTTGACGGTCAGTCTATCTGGTTGGATCATGCCCGCCCCTCAAGCAATGGTTGTGCCTAATAAAGATGCCATAATTGCAGGGCGGCGAATGGCAGCGAAGGGCGGCAAAAGCGAGCGGCGGCGAGGGCTTCTGCCGCCCTGCGCCGCCGCTGTACCTGCCGCCGCTTTATCTGCCGCCCTTATTTCATAATGATCATCTTCTTCGTAAATCGCTTCCCATCCACGATCAGCTGATAGATGTAGATGCCGGAGGCCGCTTCGCGGTCGGTATTCAAAACCTTCCCGTCCCAGTACGCCCAGAACTCGCACGGCGCCGACGGATTGGCGCACGACAACTCGAGATCCGTCATCGACTCGCCCGTGCCTTGGAGCAACGGCACGGCGACGATCTGCGCGAGCACGTTGTAAATCTTGAGCGAGACCTTTGGCCGATGACCGTCAGCAAACACTGCCCCGTTCAGCGTGAACGGGATCGTGGTCGCCGGGTTAAAGGGGTTCGGGTAATTCTGTTTTAGCTCGACCAGCGGTGGAGGGGTCGCTTGCCCCAGCACTCCATCCACTCCCGCCAGTAGCCCTCCCCCAAGCCAGAGGGCCAGTACAACACAGTACAGCTTCATCTCAGCGACTCCTGGCAAACGTAAAGATGCGTTAGACCGCTCTCCTTGTTGGTACAGGGCGCGTGGTGATTGACTGAGAGAACGTAGGAAGCGTATGAACCCCCTGTCAAGCACGTAAAACCCTTGTATCTCCCTTTCGGGCAGTGATGCCGCGACGGTCCGCCCACTCCAGCAGCGGAATCAAGTACTTGCGCGTGAGGCCCAGCCGGTCCCGAAACTGTGCGGGCGTGGCGGCTCCCAGCTCCCGCAGCGTCTCCTCGACGGCCCGACGGAACTCCTCCAGCGCCTGTTTCAGCGCATAGCGCTCCTGATCAACCCGCTCCACAGAACCCTCACGTGCCAGATGCGCCAGCAGTGCCGGCACGCTTGGGTCCGAGAACTCCTTCTCGAGCTCCGCGACCGTCGGGATCTGCCAGCGCGCTTCAGCCAGGCGCTGCGCCAGCCGGCCGCCCGCTTCCCCGGCTCGTGCCTTGAGCGCCGCCTGCCATCCCGGTTTCCGGACCGCGGCGCCACCCTCGGTCAGCTCCCACGCCTGTTTCTTGACGCCGTGCTCGACGAGCAGATCGAGCACCGCCGCCGGTGCGTTGACCGCCGCGCGCAACGCTTGCAGCGACAGGCCCGGATCGAGCGGGTGCTCCTCGTGATGGGCCGCGACGACCCCCGCCAGCCGCTCGATCTCCTGCGCGAGCGCGCGACGCGCCACTAGGCATTCCCCTACATGGAGGATGCCTTTGCCCGCCGCTTCGATCGTTCGAGGAACGTCAGCGGGCAAAATCCCCAACCGAACCCCGAGCCCGGAGTCCCGAATCCCAGACAGACCCGTTTCATCTACGAACCGGGCCAGGCGCTCTGCGGGTGTCTGGTCCAGGGACAAACCACGCTCCGAAACGCGCGGCCGCTTGGGAGGAAACGGATCGAGAACGGTGCCGCCGCCAATCGTCGTCACCGGAGAGAAGCTGCGTACCACGAAGCGATCGCCGCCCCGGGCGATGATCGGCCGCTCGAGCATCAGCCGAGCCAGCGCTGTCTCCCCGGGTGCGATTGCGCGAACCTGCGCGAGCCGCCCGAGCACTTCGGCCGTACCCAGGTGGACGCGAACCCGCGTGCGGATCGCGAGCGGTTTTTTCACCGCGGGCAGCAGCTCGAGCGCGACATCGAGGGTCGTGGTCGCGGCCCAACCGGACCCCGTCACCGCCACGTGCCCGCGCTCGAGCTCCTCCTTGTCGACACCGACGAGCGCGAGCGCAGTACGCCGGCCGGGCCCTGCCTGCGCCGCGTCCTGGCTATGCACCTGGATCGACCGGACGCGCACTTCGCGGTCCAACGGCAGCAGCCGCACGTTCGAACCAGCAGCAACGGACCCACTCCACGTGGAACCGGTCACGACCGTCCCTGCCCCCGGTAATGCAAATACCCGATCGATGGGTAATCGAAACAGATCATCTGCGGGCCGATCTGCGAGATCTGTGGCCACGTCCACCAACGCCTTCCTCAGATCATCCAGACCCTCCGACGTGAGCGCACTCACGGCCACCGGTGCGCTCCACCGGACTCGGCTGCGCTCGAGTCGCGCCGCCACCTCGGTGCGGACCAGCGCGAGCCAATCGTCGTCGACGAGATCGCGTTTGGTGAGCACGGGAATGCCGCGGCGCACGCCGAGCAGCTCGACGATCGCGAGGTGCTCTTCGGTTTGCGGCATGATGCCCTCATCGGCGGCGATGACGAGCAGGGCCACGTCGATTCCGGTCGCGCCGGCGAGCATGTTCTTGACGAAGCCTTCGTGGCCGGGGACGTCGACGACGCTGGCTTTGATGCCGTTGGGGAGTGGCAGCGGGGCGAAACCGAGGTCGATCGTGATGCCGCGGCGCTTCTCCTCTTCCCAGCGGTCGGTATCGACGCCGGTGAGGGCTTTCACTAGCGCAGTTTTCCCGTGATCGATGTGGCCGGCCGTGCCGACTACGAAATCCACGAGCCTCGTTCCCAGATTTCGATCGCGCTCGTGCGCTCGTGTTTGCCGTTGCGTTGACCTTCTATTTCGCCGAGATGCTCGCGGATGAAGCGGGCGACGAGCCGCCGGTGCGCCGCGGCGTGCGCCGCATCGAGCGCGGGAATTTCGGCCTGCTCGTCGTTCAACGCGCGCAGATCGCGATAGGCCTGTGGCGGGAGGCGAGTCGGTGGCTTCAGCCCGGCGCAATTCGCGCACAGTACCCCACCCTCGGCCGCGCTGAACGCGACCGTGCCGGATACTTCGTTGCCATCGCGCACGCACGCGTCGAGCTGTGGCGCAAAACCCAGCACACCGACCAGCAACCACAGCCAGCGCACCGCCATGGCGTCGGCCTGGCCGGGCTGGGCCGTCGCGAGCGCATCGAGGCCGAGGATGAAGGCTTCGTAGGCCGCGGGCAGCGGGGCGGGCGGCGCCATCTTGAGCATGACCTCGGACAACGCGGCCGCACCCGCAAAGCGTCCCAGATCGGCGGCGAGGTCACGACGCAGCTCCGTCACATCGAAGGCGGCGAGGGTCTGCAGCTCGCGCGTCTCCTTGTGGTAGAGCTGTGCGACGCCTTCGCTCAGCGTTTCGAGCGATGCGCCAAAGGGGCTGCGAGGACGAAACACACCCTTGGCGATCGCACTTTGGACTCCGAAATCCCGCGTTGCCAGACGAACGATTTTGGACGTCTCGCTGTAACGGTAGGTCCGGATGATTACTGCCGGTGTCGTAACAAGGCTCACGCTGCAAATATAGCCGTGGCGAGAATCTCGAGTCCGTCCACCACTCGTGGACCCGAGCGGCTGAAGTATGACGACGCATCGAGCAGGTGCAGGCGTCCGCCGAGACTGCGCAGCTGCTCGGCATGGCGCTCGGCGTCACGGCGTGTCGCATCCAGATCGAATCCGCACGGCATGACCAGGACGACATCGGGGTGGAGCTCCGCCAGGTCCGACCACTGCATGGGAAACGATGGGCGACGAGCCGTTCCCGCGAGTAGTTCCCCTCCCGCGAGCTCGATCAGCTCCGGGACCCAATGCCCGGGGGCGTACGGAGGATCGAGCCATTCGAGCGCGAGCACGCGGGGACGCGCTCGCCCGGACGCGCGGGCCTGCACCGCGACGATGCGCTGCTGCATCTCGGCGATGAGATGCTCGGCGCGGTCCATGACGCCCGTTTCGCACCCGACGTCACGAATGCTGGAGAAGATTGCCGCGAGGTCATGAGCATCCAGCGTAAGGACTCTGCCGCCCAGGCTCGCGTCGATCACCTGGCTCTGGGGCACGGCGCACACGTCACAGATCCCCTGGGTCAGGATAAGATCCGGTTTGAGCGCCCGGATCTGTTCGACGTCGATCTCGTACACGCTGCCGTAATCCCGCAGCGCGGCTCGCACCGCGGCATCAATTTCACCGCTCGACAGGCCAGCGAGGTTGGCGCGAGTCCGCGAAAGCCGCGGCAGGTGCGCGATGCTCGGCGGGTAGTCGCAGCTGTGCGAGATGCCGACGAGCTGCTCTTCTAAACCGAGCGCGCAAACAATCTCGGTAGCGCTCGGCAGCAGCGACACAATTCGCCGCCTAGCGTTCAACCGTCACTCGCCCACCAAGAAGAATCGTGCGCCCGCGTGGCTTAAACGCCGCAATCTCCGGAGACCGATCGTCAAACGCATTCTCCACCTTCGCGGTGAACTGGATCCAGGAGAGCGTGTACTCGGCCGCCACGTTCACATGTGCGTACGGGTCCAGCGTCACACGCCGACTCCCGGCAGGTTGGTTGAAGTCGAGATCATCTCGGCGTCCCACCCAACGCGCGCCCAGGATGAGGCGAGTTTGCCCGCCCAAGTGCATGCCGATCTCAGGCGCCACGCTGTGGGCCGGCCGGCGCAGCAGCGGCTCTCCAGGCACGAACAGCGCGTCCGCGCTCGAGTCGGCGCCGCCTGTGCTCACGTTCGTGTGGAGAAACGTGTAGCGCACGGCCACCGCAAACGCGGGCGTGAGCAAGCCGTTCACGTCGAGCTCCACGCCGCGACTGCTCGCGCCGGGGACGTTGAAATAGGTGGTGCCGGTGAAATCGATCAGATCGCGGAAGTGTTGATCGAAATACGTCGCACCGAGCGTCCACCGACCGCCTGCCAACGAACGATCCACGCCCGCTTCCCAGCTGGTCGAACGCTCAGGGCGCAAATCGGGATTCCCTGTGACAAACCCTGTCGCAAAGTTCTCGAAGAATGTCGGCTCCTTGAAGCCGGTTCCCAGGGATGCGCGCAGACGCGTCTCACCGCGGGGATCAACGACGAAGCCGACACGATACGTGCCGTGCGTGTCGAACTGCGAATTGTCATCGAGACGACCGCCCGCCGTAATGGCGACTGACCGGGCATCGAGCACCGCCTGCGCGTAGACCCCCGTCGTCCAGCGCTGCACGTCGACGGGCGGGCCGGGAAACGTCCCGGACGAATCGCTGAATTCGCTGCGGCCGCGCTGGCGCTCGTCTTCGTAATCGACGCCCGCGCTCACCGAGGTCGATCCCTCGCCGTGCGGCCGCCATGTGAGCAGCAGTCCCGCGCCTGCGCGGCGCACGTAGTCGTTGCTCCAGAACGTGGCTCTCGTCGAATCCAGCGGAGAGTCGGGCTCGTCATTGAACAGCTGCCGCGCCTCACGCCATGTAGCCTGTGTACTCACCTCGACGGCACCCAGCGACCGACGCAGCACAAGACTCGCGAGCGGCCCCCGCTCGGCGCTGCGCTGGTTCGAGTCGGCCGGCTGCCCCTGCCCGTTCGTCGGGAAGTGATAGAGATTGTCACCGTAGCGATAAGCCAAGCTCGCTTCGGTTCGGTTGTCGGGTCTCAGTCGGAGCCGACCGCTGAGCACGCCGTTTCGATACTCATTGTTCACAGGATACAATCCGTCCGAGCCAAAACGGGACGCCTGCACCGACCAGCCTGCCTTCGCCGTGCCACCCTCGAGATCGGCCCCAAACCGCGTACTGCCGTACGTGCCGGCACTCACGTCCGCCCCCAGCCGCATGGGTCCGCTCCCCACCCGCGTGAAGATCTGCACGACGCCGGTCACGGCGTCCGACCCGTACAACACGCTGGCGGGACCGCGCACCACCTCGATGCGGTCCACGTTGTCGGTGGTGAGATGCGCGAGGTCCATTCCCCCACCCGGCTGGTTCAGCGGTACTCCATCGACCAGGACCTTGACGTAGTCGTTCTCGCCGCCGCGCATGAACAGCGAGGTCTGCCCACCGTAGCTCCCGGTCTCTACGACGTGCGCTCCGGGCACGAGCTGCAGCGCCTGCGCGACGGTTCGCGCGCCGTGAGCCTCGAGATCGGCCCCGCGCAGCACCGTGATCGCGGCCGGGACGAGCACGGATGGCACCGCAGCGCGCGTCGCCGTGACGACGACGGGCTTTAGCTCCACGGTGTCCTGGCGTTGCTGAGCGAGCGCGAGCACGAGGGCGAGCACAATCATGCGACCGGCTCCTTGGACTGACGAAGGGGAATCATCTGGGGGCGGCCGTCGATCGTCTGCATCGCCACCGGCCATGAAAAAACAGTCTCGACGATCTCATGCGTCAGCACATCCGTGGGAGCCCCCGATGCGACCGGCCGCCCCTCGCTGAGCAGGAGCAGCGAATCAGCGAAACGGGCCGCGAGGTTCAGGTCGTGGGTGATCATCAGAACGCCGAGCCCTTGCGTGTCGACGAGCCCGCGCACGAGCTCGAACAGTCCCATCTCGTGCTTCAAGTCGAGCGAGACGCCAGGCTCGTCGAGCACGAGCAGCTTCGGCTCCTGGGCGAGCGCGCGCGCAATTCGCACGCGCTGGTATTCGCCCCCGGAGAGCGTCCACACCCATCGGTCTACGAGATGCTCCACATCGCAGGCCACGAGCGCGCGCTGGACTGCGGCGTGATCCTCCGCCCGCTCCCGGCCCCACATCGAGAGATGGGGATAGCGGCCCAGCAGAACGGTCTCACGCACGCGCTGCGGAAACAGGTTGTCTTCTCGCTGTGGCACCACACCGATGACTCTGGCCAGCTCCTGGCGTTTCCACGCAGGCGCAGGGCGGCCATCGATGTCGGCACGACCTGCAGACGGAGCAAGGGCTCCCAGCGCGATTCGTACCAGTGTCGTCTTGCCGCTGCCGTTTGGCCCAAGCACCGCCACGAACTGCCGTGCATTTACGGCGAGCGACACACCAGCCAACGCATCGCCGGCCGCGCCTGGATAGCGATAGCTCACTCCGTCGAGCCTTAGCATCACGACAGCCAACGCACGACGTACGACGCACGACGCACGCTCTTCACGCGACGGTCCAGCGTCTGAGCAGCAGCGCGAACACCGGAACACCGATCAGCGCGGTCACGACGCCCACCGGGAGCTCGCGCGGTGCGACGACCGTACGCGCCAACGTGTCAGCGATCGCAAGGAGTGCTCCGCCACCCAGGAACGCGGCCGGCAACAGCGCGCGATGGCGATGGCCCCACGAGAGCCGCGCGATGTGCGGCACGACCAGGCCGACAAACCCGATCACGCCCGAGACAGCGACGGCCGCGGCCGTCAGCAGCGAGGCGGCGAGGTACACGCGCCGCTTGACTCGCTCGACATCGGTGCCGAGATAGCGCGCGGGCTCCTCGCCCAGCGCGAGCAGATCGAGCGGGCGGGCGGCAGCGTACAGGACGACGAGCGGGATGGGTGCGTAAAGCGCCACCAGCAGCACGGAATCCCACGAAGCCGCAGATAATCCGCCCCAGAGCCACAGAAACGCATTGCGCAGCTCGGCCGCGTCGGCGAGTGACACAATCGCCGTCGTTATCGCCGCGGCAAATGCGCCCACCGCGACGCCGCCGAGCAGCAGAATCCGGGGATCGAGCGCTCCGCCGCCGACCAGGCCGAGGCGATAGACGAGGGCCAACGCGGCAAGCGCACCCACAAACGCGGCCAAGGGCAACGACCAGGGCCCCGAGAGATGCAGGGCGATCGCGAGCACGGCGCCGAGCCCTGCCCCGCCCGAGAGGCCAAGCAGGAACGGATCGGCGAGCGGATTGCGCACGAGCGCCTGGAGCGAAGCACCCGCTGCCCCGAGGGAACCGCCCACCAGAAAAGCGAGCAGCGCACGCGGGGCGCGCAGGTTCCAGACGATGTCGGAGCGAAATACTTCACTCAGCGGTACGGCGGCTGGACCCAACAGCACGCTGGCACCGAGGGCGACGACCGTCGCGCCGATCAGCAGGAGCCACTTCATCGCGCTAGCAGGGCCTGGAGCTGCCGGACGGCATCAGCCGAGCGCGGGCCCGGCCGCCCGAACAGCGAGCCCTGCAGCAGCAGGAACCGCCCGTCCCGCACGGCCGGGACGGACCGCCATTCCCGCCGCCTGGCAAAGCCCGGCGGCGTGCCGGAATCCGACAGCACCGCGATCCACTGCGGATTGCGCGCCGCGATCGTCTCGAGCGACACCTGCGCCGACGGCGCCGTGACGTCGTCGAACACGTTGCGCGCGCCCGCGAGTGCGGCCAACTGATCGAGATAGCTGCCGCGGCCGATGATGATCGGCGGATTGTCCCAGACGACAAAAGCCAACGAGGCGGTCGAGGGCGGTCGAGGGCGGTCGACGAGACTGTCGAGCGCTAACGCCAGCGAGTCGGCGCGCATCTGAAGTCCGGTGAGCTGCCCCAAGCGGCGCGTTGCCGGGCCGAGGTCTTCGAGCCGGTTCATGTCGAGCAGGACGGTGCGGATGCCGATGCGCTCGAGCTGTTGGGCCGCCGTGACGTTGGGACCTGAGTTGTACAGCACGACGAGATCGGGTTTGCGAGCGGCGACGGCTTCGACATTCGGGGGGATGCCATCGCCGACGCTCGGAATCGCGAGGGCCGCGGGCGGATAGTCGCACCACGTGGTGCGGCCGACGAGACGGTCACCGGCGCCGATCGCGAAGAGAATCTCGGTGAATGACGGAAGCAGGGAGACGATGCGTTGGGTCGGCCGGTCGGCCGGACGGCCGGACGGCCGGCATCCAACAGCGAGGAATACGAGTAGGAGAAAGCTTCTGCGCAGCACCATCCCTCCCGCGAGGGAATTCACTGGTGGCGCGAACGAAGACGTCTCCTGGCTCCGGGCTAAAACCGGCTCGCCTTCCCGGGAGTCATCCCAGTGGCATTGAGCCGTTACAACTGCCCGTTACAGTGGCGGGGCCGCGCCGGACTCACACCGGCTTCCGTAATCCCCGTTCGCGAGATTTGTTGCTGGCTGAGTCTAGGCTGCCGACGGTCGCTTCCGCAAGGCCCACACGAGCGCGACGACCATGCCCGCGGTGAGGACCGCGATGACATACGGCAAGAGTGTCTGCGCGCGAAAGCCCGATGACGGCAGCTGAATCTCGACACGATCTCCCGCGGCCAGAGGCCCGGCGCGATACGCCGCGAACCGGCGCTGCTCGATCTCCTGCACGCCCAGCGAGTCGAGCTTCGGCGCGCGCACTACGGCGGCCGTGTCTTCGACCAGCAGGTTCACTTCCGTCGTCGCTTGATCGATCGGGATCACGAGCGTGCGCGTGTCGGACCGCAACGAGTATCCGTAGCTCAGCTGCTTCGCGGGACCCGGCGGAATCGGGCCCAGCACGTAGACGCTGTCGTTGCGGAACACCATCGCGTCGGGCGAGACGTCGCCCTGGCCGCCCTGAAACTGGCCCGCGCCTCGAGGGACCTGCCCCGCCCACGTCGGGCGCAGCGTGTCGTTGGTGATGCGCGTCGTGACGCCCGGGTTTTCGATCTCGAGAATCTCCAGCACCTCGCGCGTGCCGTCTTCGCGCGCCGCGGCGACGGTCGCCAGCCGGCGCGCGAGCTGGAGCCGCGGCCCACCCGTCGACGTCGCGAACGTCATGATGTCCTCGACGTGCACGGCAGGACGGCCCACCACGTTGAGCGGCAGCGAGAAGTACGCCAGGCTGTCGTACCAGGCGCTCACGACGTACACGCCGGCGGTGTCGGGCTGGGAGAGCAGGATACGGTAGCGACCGCGCGCGTCGCTGCGCACCGAATCGACCGGCCCGCCGGTTTCGCGCGTGACTTGGTGCAGGACGACCCACGCATTGGGAAGCGGCACGGTGTCACGGCCGCCGCGCAGCACTCGCCCGCTGACGCTCACGCTTTGAGAGCAGAGCGCCGCGGGAAGGCAGATCAACAGCAGCGGACTAAGGCGTGAACTTCCCGAAATCTTCAGGATCGAGATTCTGGAGGTGCGACTTCAGGGTGTCGGGATCGAGCGGACCGCTGCCCGGCTGGATTCCACCTTCGGTCGTATCGATGGAGGTCAGCTCGAGCAGCGTCTCACTGGTCATGATCGGCGCCTTGAGGCGCAGCGCGAGGGCGATCGAATCGGACGGGCGCGCGTCGATCTGAATGACCGTGTCACCCCGATAGATGTGCAGCTCGGCGAAGTACGTGTTGTCCTTCACCTGGGTGATGATCACCTTCCGCAGCTCCGCGCCGAGCCCGACGATGACCTGCTTGAGCAGGTCGTGCGTGAGCGGCCGGGAGAATTTTACGCCGGCGAGCTCCATGGCGATCGCGCTGGCTTCCGCCGGACCGATCCAGATCGGCAGCACCCGCTGGCCCTCTTGTTCCTGCAGGATCACGACCGGCGTGTTGGTCGTGCGATCGAGCCCGAGGTGAGCTACTCGAACCTGCAGCATAGCTCCCCCGGGCGCCGACATCAGGTCCCCATATCCCAGGACGAGAGATACTTGCGCTGCGAGGGGGTCAACGTGTCGATCGCCACGCCCATCGCTTGGAGCTTGAGGCGGGCGATTTCCTGATCGAGATCGACGGGAATCCGATGCACGTCCTTGGTGAGTTTCTTCGCGTTATTCACGACGTGCTCGGCGGCGAGCGCCTGATTGGCAAACGACATGTCCATCACGCTGGCGGGATGCCCTTCGGCTGCCGCGAGATTGATCAACCGGCCATCGGCGAGCACGAACAGGCGCTTCCCGTCCAGCTGCCACTCTTCCACGAATTCGCGGACGTGCTTGGGGCCCTCGGCGGCCTTCTTGAGGGCTTCAAGGTCGATCTCGACGTTGAAGTGCCCCGAGTTGGCGAGAATGGCGCCATCCTTCATCGCCCGCATGTGTTCCACCCTGATGACCTCCACATTCCCGGTCAGCGTGACGAACAGATCGCCCACGCGCGCCGCTTCCTCCATCGACACGACCCGGTACCCGTCCATCTGCGCCTCGAGCGCCTTCATCGGGTCGATCTCGGTCACCAGCACGTTCGCGCCAGAACCGCGCGCCCGCATGGCGAATCCCCGGCCGCACCAGCCATACCCCGCCACCACCACTGTGCTCCCGGCAATCAGCATGTTGGTGGCGCGCACGATGCCGTCGAGCGTGGACTGCCCGGTCCCATAGCGGTTGTCGAACAGGTGCTTCGTCTGTGAGTCGTTGACCGCGATGACGGGGAACTGTAGCACCCCGTCCTTCGCCATCGCCTTGAGCCGGATCACACCAGTCGTGGTCTCCTCGGTCGATCCGATCACGCCGGACACGAGCGACTTGCGTTCGGCAGCGGACAGCGTCTCCACCCACTTCCGCACCGGCGGGGCCAGGTCGTCGAGACGGTTCAGCGCGATCATGTGCAGCGCTCCGACCAGATCGGCGCCGTCATCCATGGTGATGTCGGCCCGATGCGCCAGGGCCGCGCGAATATGGTCGTAATAGGTCGCGTGATCTTCGCCCTTGATCGCGAACACTTTGATGCCGTGATCGCGCACCAGGTGCGCCGCGACGTCGTCCTGGGTCGACAGCGGATTCGATCCGCACAGCGCGACGTCGGCGCCGCCGGCTTGCAGTGTAACGGCGAGATTGGCCGTCTCGGTCGTGACATGGAGACAGGCGGAGACCTTCTTGCCTTGCAGCGGCCGCTCGCGCGCGAAGCGCTCCCGGATCTGGCGCAGCACGGGCATCGAGCGCTCGGCCCATTCAGTCCGCCGCCGCCCTTCATCGGCGAGACGGATATCCTTGATGTCGTTCGAAGCCTTCTGCGTCGTCACAGTCTCAGACATTGGCTTTCCGGGAAGAACGGGAGGCCCGCTCGGCCGCGACCTTCAGCTCCTCGGCGCGATCGACGTGCTCCCAGGTGAATAGCTCCACATCGCGCTCGCCGAGGCGGCGCTTCTCCGGCGCGCGGCCAAAGTGGCCGTACGCCGCCGTGGGACGGTAGATCGGATTGCGCAGATTGAGGGCCTGGATGATCCCGCCAGGCGTCAGGTCGAACACCTCACGCACCGCCGCCTCGAGCGCGTCCTGCGGCACCGTGCCGGTGCCGAACGTGTCGACCATGACCGAGACGGGCTCGGCGACCCCGATCGCGTATGCGACCTGGACTTCACAGCGCTTGGCGAGGCCGGCCGCCACGATGTTCTTCGCGACCCAGCGCATCGCGTACGTGGCCGAGCGGTCGACCTTCGAGGGATCCTTGCCGCTGAATGCGCCCCCGCCGTGCCGCGCCATGCCGCCGTAGGTGTCGACGATGATTTTCCGGCCGGTGAGGCCGGCATCGCCCTGCGGTCCGCCGACGACAAATCGCCCCGTCGGATTGACGAGCACGTTCTTGTCTTCCGCGTCGAAGCCCGCTTCGTGGAGCACGGGACGAACCACTTCAGCGAGAATGCCGGCCCGGAGCTCCTTGTTGGCGATCATGTCGGAATGCTGCGCCGATACGACGACCTTGTCGATCCCAACAGGCCTGGCGCCTTCATACAGCACACTGACCTGTGTTTTCCCATCAGGACGCAGCCAGGATAGCTCGCCCGACTTCCGCACTTTGGCCAGGCGCTCGGCGAGCCGGTGCGCAAGCACGATCGGCAGCGGCATGAGCGATGGCGTCTCGTCGGTGGCGTAGCCGAACATCATCCCCTGATCGCCTGCCCCACCGGTGTCCACGCCCAGGGCGATATCGGCCGACTGGCGATCGATCGTCGTCAGCACCGCGCAGGTCTGCGCGTCGAAACCGAAGTTCGCGTCGGTGTACCCGATCGAGGTAATCGTGCCGCGCACGATGTCGGGAACGTGGACATAGGTAGACGTGGTGATTTCGCCGGCGATGACGGCGACGCCCGTCGTGACGAGTGTCTCGCATGCGACACGCGCCTTGGGATCATTGGCGAGAATCGCGTCGAGCACCGCGTCGGAAATCTGATCCGCGATCTTGTCGGGATGTCCTTCCGTGACGGACTCGGAAGTGAAGACGTGACGATGAGTTGGCATGGTTTTGGTCCTTAGAGTTTACCGGAGCGCCTTCCGGCGGGCAACCGTACGTCGGCATTGAACAGTGTCAAATCGACCGCCTCCGCAAGCGCGAAACGCAAAATATCGAGCGCCAATTCCGCCGAGCGCGCCGCGAGCGCCGCTTCTGCCGCCGCGCGCGCCTGCGTGGTGGTGACCTGACGAATCAGCCACTTCACCCTGGGGATCGCCGGCGGCGCGACCGACAGTGTCTCGTAGCCGAGCCCTAGCAAAAGGAATGCCGAGAGCGGTTCCGAGGCCATTTCGCCACACACGCTGGCCGGTTTGTTGGCTGCGCGCGACGCTTCTGCCACGAGTTTGAGGAGCCGTAGCACACTCGGATCGTGTGGTGTAAACCGGTCGGCTAAGCGCGCGTTGCCGCGGTCCACGACCAGCGTGTACTGGGTCAGGTCGTTGGTTCCGACACTGAGAAAGTCGGAGATCTCGACGAGGCGGTCGGCGAGGACGGCGGCCGCCGGCGTCTCGACCATGACACCCAGCGGCACGGTCTTCGCCGCCGCGATTCCGCTCTTCTCGAGCCGCGCCGCTTCCTCTTGCATCAGCTCGCGCGTGCGCTCGACTTCATCGAGCCGGGTCACGAGCGGGATCATCAGATGAAGATCGGCCGTGACCGCCGCGCGCAACACCGCGCGGATCTGCGTGCGAAACATCGCCGGTTCGTCGAGGCAGACGCGGATCGCGCGCCAGCCGAGGGCCGGATTCGCTTCGGACGGGGTCCGGAATGGCGCCGGGAATTTGTCGCCGCCGAGGTCATACGTGCGAATGACGACCGGATGCCCCGCGAACGCCTCGCCCACGTGCCGGAAATACTTCGTCTGCTCGTCCTCGCTCGGCAGCTCGCTGTGACCGGTGATCAGGAACTCGGTCCGCAGCAGGCCGACCCCTTCAGCCCCATGCACCACCGCGGCTGTGACCTCGTCGGGCAGGTCCACGTTGCCGCGCAGCGCGATGTGCACGCCGTCGACCGTGACGGATGGCTGGGTGACCGCTTCCTCGAGCCGGGTCGCCAGCTCGCGCCGGCGGGTGTCGGTGCGCTCCGCTTCCTCGACTTCGGCCGGCGTCGGATTCAGCAGGACCGTGCCCGTCGTGCCGTCGAGGATCGCCTTGCTCCCGGGGGGAATGCGGGCGACCGCGCCGCGGAGACCGAAAATGGCCGGGATGCCGATCGAGTGCGCGAGGATCGCCGCATGCGAAGTCCGCGTGCCCTCTTCGCTGATCAAACCGATGATCTGGTCGCGGTCGAGCTGCACCGTGAGGCCGGGTGAGAGCTCGCGTGCCACGAGAATGGACGGCTCGGACAGGGTTTCCCACACGTCCGACGCGCCACGCTTGTGCATGAGGTGCTGAATGACGCGAATGGCCACGCCGGTCAGATCCGCCAGCCGCTCCTTGAGCAGGGGGTTCCCCGCCGCCGCCCAAAGATCGCGCACCTCGAGCGTCTTGAATTCGAACGCCTTCTCGGCGGTGAGATGGTTCTCGCGAATCAACTCGGCCACGCCGCCGATGAAATCCCTGTCCTCGAGCATCAGCAGCTGCGCGTCGAAGATCCTGGCTTCATCCACGCCGGCCCGGTCTTCGGCGCGCGCGCGCAGCTCGTTGAGCTGATTGCGCACGTCCTTGAGCGCGGCGCGCAGCCGGCGCACCTCCTTTTCGACCTGCGTGCGCGGCACGACGCGGTGCGGGACCTCGGGAAGCGCCCACCGCACGGTGACCGTCGGGCCCATGGCGATGCCCGGCGAAACGGCGATGCCCTTCAGCAGACGGTCGCTCATTCCTTCGCCGGTTTCAGGTGCATTTCGTTAAAACCGGCGGCGACCAGATCGAGCAACGCAGCCATTGCCTGCTCCGCATCCTCGCCGTCCGTCTTGATCCGAATCGTCGCGCCGCATTCGGCCGCCAGCGTCATCATGCCGAGGATGCTCTTACCGTTGACGACCGCCCCGTCTTTGTGAACCTCGACGGACGCCTTGAACCTGTTCGCCACCTTGACGAACTCCGCCCCCGGCCGCACGTGCATGCCGAGCGGATTCACGATGCGCGCGTCCCGTTCGACTATGGCCATACCCATCCGACCACCAGGGCCACCGCGGCCAATCCGAGCGCGACGCGCAAACCGCTCAGGCGGTCGCCGCGCCAGCGCAGCAGCAGAAACGCCACGCCCGCCGTGACAACCGCGCCGAGCTGTCCCCAACGCGGGAACGGCGCGGCCAGGTAGCGCGCCGAGAGCGGCAAGGCCAGTCCGACGGCGAACGCCATCGCCGGGCCGAGCAGCGCCGTTGCCTTGTGAAGGACGGGATGGTGCAGCGCGGTGCTCACGCGAATCCCATGGGTCCAGCCCGCGTGCAACGCCCACCACCGCAGCGCGACATGTCCGATGTTGTAGACGATCAGAAACGCCGCGACTGCCCCCCAGCCGGCAGCGAGCGCCACCGCAACAAGCGCCGAGCCGGACAGGAACGGCAGCCATCCCGCCCACACCAGCCGGTCGCCGAGTGAGCCCAGGGGTCCGCACAGGGCCTCACGCAGACGCTCGATCTGGTCCGGCGGCGTGCCCTCGTGCTCGGCGCGTGCTGCGGCTCCGACGGCGAGTCCGACAAGGTATGGATGCGCGTTGAAGAAATGGGCACCGCGCGCCACCGCCGGGCGGTACTTGCCGTCGTCGAGGTCGCGCAGCAGCGGCTCCTCCGCCACGCCCACGCCCAGCCCGAGCATGCGCTCGTAGTTGTACGAGCCTTGCACGGCGAAGAGCCGCAGCAGCGCCCGGCCCAGCCCCTGTTTCATCGCAGCCATACGGCCACCAGCAGCCCGCCGCCGAGTCCGGCGGCAAACCAGCCGAGCTTCGGACCCTTGCCAACCAGGCGGAGCGTCCCGGCCGCACCGGCGGCGAGCGCGGAGGCGACCGCCGCAACGGCGAGCACGATCGCGTCGCGGGCCGACAATGGACCGGCGAGGAGCGGCCGCGCGAGCCAGGCCAGGAACAGGCCGAACGCCGTGACCAGCGCGGCCCGGAGTGCGTCCCGCAGCACACCGCCCACATGCAACCGCATCAGCGCGCGCGGGTCGCCCGACTCCAGTGTGCTGGTGGCCGCGTGCACAATGCGCGAGTTCAGCCGCCGCAGCTCGTTGATGGTGACGCCACCGACCATCGCGGTGACGAGCCCAACCAACGCCCCAAGCCCCAGGCCCAGCACGCCGGCAGACGCGTGTGCCGTCGCGACGGCCGCGACTGTGGCCGGCCCGTACTCCGGGTAGCGCACGGCGCCCACCGGCAGGATGTCGTACTGAAGCAGCTCGAACATCAGCCCGAGCTTGAGTCCTGTGGGAATGTCGCCGAGGATGGCGCCGGTCACCGTCCCGGCGACGATCGGACGCGCGATCATCATCTGGGGGAGGCTCACGAGATCCACACCCACGAGCGTCCCCCAGACCAGCAGCGCCATCAGGACCTCGACGGGGAGGTTCAGGTGAACTCTCCGACCGGGATCGCCCGAGCCGTGGGCACGTCCTGCGCCGTCACGTCCACGCCGCCGGCGGCGAGCTGCCGCAGCTTGGCCGCCTCTTCGTCGGAGAGATAGACGAAGCGCAGCCGCTCGCGGCGGCCGGTGCGGTGGTGCACGCCACCCACGTTGAAGCGCCGGACCTGCGGTGCGCGCTGGGCGAGCGCGAGGGCCGACTCGACGTCTCCCACGAGCAGGATTCCGACGCGCTCGTCGGCTTCCCAGGTGGTGAGCATTGCGGCGGCATGGTCGACGGACGCGAAGATGACCTCGATCTGCGGCGGGACGCCCATGCGGTAGAGGTCCTGTTCCCAGTCGCTGCTGCTCACCTCGTCGTCGACCAGCACGATGAACGAGGCGTTCAGCGGCTGCCCCCACCCGACCACGACCTGGCCGTGGATCAGCCGGTCATCGATGCGATAGAGCGCGAGCGTCATGCCGCGGTGACCCGGATCGCCTTGGCGCCGGCATCCACCGCGCGTCGCGCGGCTTCCGCAGGCGTGACATCGCGGTGGAACACGAAATCGAGCAGCATGGCGAGGTTGACGCCGGTGACGACGGCGATATCGGCGTGCTGCTTGGCGTAGCGCGTCGAGCTCGTCATGCAGGAACCGCCCGGGAGATCCACGAACAGCACCGCCGGCCCCTCGCCGACCGCGTCGCGCAGCCGCTCCGCGAGCGCCTCCGTCCCACAGCCTTCGTTGGACACGGACGTGAGCGCGTCTTCGATCCCGGTGATCACGCCGACGGCGGCGACGAGCGCGTGCGCCACAGCGGCGTGCGACACGATGATGCCGCGCAGCTCACTCATAGTCTTCCTCGAGATACTGCTGCATGTCGCCCTTTTCGCGCATGCGCCGGATCAGGCGCTCATTGAACGCGGTGGCGGAATCGACGCCGCTGTAACGCAGCAGATGAGTCATCGCGACGACTTCGCAGATCACGGTGAGATTCTTTCCCGGGTTCAGCGGTACCGTGACCAGCGGCACTGGCACGTCGAGCAGCTCCGTTACCTGCTGATCGAGCCCGGTGCGGTCGTACTCACGCGTGTTGTCCCAGTCTTCGAGCTGCACGACCACCTCGATGCGCTTCTGCTGGCGCACGGAGCGGATGCCGAACAGCGCGTTGATGTCGATCAATCCCACACCGCGGATCTCCATGAAGTGCCTGGAAATCTCGTGCCCGCGTCCAATGAGGACGTCATGACCGCGCCGTGTGATGTGCACGACGTCGTCCGCGACGAGGCGGTGACCCCGCTCGACGAGATCGAGCACGCACTCGCTCTTGCCGATCCCCGAGCGGCCGCGAAACAGCAGGCCGACCCCGAACACGTCGGCGAGCGAGCCGTGCACCGTGGTCCGGGGAGCGAACGCGTCGTCGAGAAACGGCTTGAGCCGGCGGTAGAACTCGGCCGTCTTGAGCCGCGTGCGGATGACCGGAATACCCTTCTCCCGGGCCAGCAGCAGCAGCTCCTGCGGAGCCTCCTGGGCTTTCGTGATGATGATGCACGGCAGCGCATACGACAACAACGTCTCGATCGAGGTCCGTCGTGTCTTGGCGTCGAGCGACGCGAGATAGGTGATCTCGGTTTCGCCCAGGATGTGGAGCCGGTCGGTGCCGAGAAAGCGCGCCGTGTAGCCGGCGAGCACGAGGCCCGGGCTCGACGCCTCGGCGGAACGGATTTCCCGCTCGAGTCCGACCTCGCCGGTCAGAAGCTCGAGCTGCAGCGGATCGCCCTTGCGCGCGAGCAGGTCCGCGACTTTGAGCCGGGGCGGAGCCGCACCCGGGGGCGAGGGAGGTCCGCTCACCGCGGGCCGGACACCTTGGGGGCGGAGCGGCGCGCGCGCCGCGGGCGTGGGGATTCCTTCTCATCCAGGAGCTGCCGCTTCAGGCGCGCGATCGCCGCATCCAGCGACGACCGGTGATCGGCCTCCTGCGCCTTCGCCACGTAGCGGCGCGCGCGCGGCGCGTGCACCTCGATCTCGACCCCCGCCAGACCGGCATCCTCGGTGAAGGTGACCTGCGCGTTCTGCGGGCGGCGCGCGAGCTTGCTCACTTTTTCCACCAGCTCGCGCGCATGCGCGCGCAAATCATCGTCGATTTCCGTGTGACGGGCGGTGATCGTGATGCGCATGAATCAGCTCTCACTTTCCTTTTTCTAGGATGGTGCGTTCGAGATGCGCGAGGGTCGCGCGAGCCGCCGCATCCCACGACAGTCCTTCGGCAAAGCTGCGGGCTTCGCGTCCGAGCCGCTCGACCAGCGCCGGATCACCCGCGAGCGTGAGCATGCGATTGGCGAGCGTCGAAACGTCTCCATGCGGCACGAGGTACCCGGTCACCCCGTCGCGGACCGACTCGCGTAACCCATCGCTGTCCGACGCGACCGCGGGAGTGCCGCAGGCCGCCGCTTCGACGTTCGTGATGCCCCACCCTTCCTTGGGACTCGGGAACACGACTGCCCAGGCGCGCCGCAGCAGGCGGCGCTTTTCTGCCTCAGACACAAACCCCGGAAACCGCACCGCGGGTCCCAGGCCGAGCTCGGCCGCGAGCCGTTCCAGCCTGGGCCGGTCATCGCCCTGGCCGCACACGTCGAGCGTCAGGTCGGCGCGTTGTCGCCGGGCGTCCGCGAGCGCGCGCAATGCCAATTCCACTCCTTTATAACGCTTCAATCGGCCGACATACAAGAACGTGGGGCGTGTGGCGCGCGGCGTGGAAGGATCGGGCGCATAGTGGTCGGCATCGACCCCCGGATGAATGACGACAATCCGTTCGCTGCGAATCCCTCTGCGAACGAGATCGTCCCGTGTACTCTCAGAAATTGCGTGAAATTGCGCGTTCCGATACACCCACGGGATGGGCCGTTCCGAGGCCCACACGACGGCCGCCATGGGCGCGCTCGCTTCGGCGAACGCCGTCGTGCCAAAGAGGTGTGGCACGATGGCGACGAACGGCAAACTGGTTACGAGCGGCAGAAACAGCGGGACCTTGTTGATATCCTCGACCACAATGTCGAACGGCCCCCCCCGCCCCCCCCGCCCCCCCTGCCCCCCCCGGTCGCGCAGCGCGCGCCGCACGGCGCCGCGACCCTGCAGCGCAAAGCTGTGCCGCCCGCCGACCCGCTGGACCTGGATCCCGTCCACGACGGCCCGGGGCGCGGCTCCCGGCCATCCGCTCGCGACCAGATGGACGTCGTGACCCCACGCGGCGATGCGGCCGAACAGCTCGTGCAAATGGATCTCGGCGCCGCCGGCGTGCGGGTTCTCGCGGTCGTTCCAGTTGGAGAGGAGGATTCTCACAATGCGCCGGTCTCGCGCGCGACGGCATCGAGCACACCGTTGATGAAGGCCGGTGCGCGCGCGCCCGCGAACCAGTGCGCGAGCTTCACCGCCTCATCGATCACGACGCGCGCGGGTGTCGACGCTTCATCCAGCTCGGCCAGCGCCAGCCGCAGGATGTTGCGCTCGATCACACCGACACGATCCAGACGCCAGTGCTCCGCGGCGTCGCCGATGCGGCGGTCGAATTCGGGCAATCCCGCGACCGCCTTGGCCGCGAGGTCCGCACCGCGATCGTAGCCGCGGGGCGCGCGGCCGTACATCCCGGCGAGACGGGCGACGACCGACTCGATCGTCGGTGCGCCCGAAAGGTCCCACGCGTAGAGGAGCTGGAGGGCGCGGGCCCGCGCCTTAGTCTCGGGACGCTGCATCGAGCCGCTCGAGGGCATCGGCGGTCTCGAGCGCCGCCTGGACCGCTTCGGCACCCTTACTGACGCGGGCCTGCGCCTGCTCCATCGTTTCGGTCGTCAGCACGCCGAATCCGACCGCAATGCGGTGCGCGAGGGCGACGTTCCCCAGGCCGCGCGCCGCTTCGGACGCCACATACTCGAAGTGCGGCGTCTCGCCGCGAATCACGCAGCCGAGCGCCACGATCACGTCGAACCGCTCGCTCACCGCCGCGGCCTCCGCCACCACCGGCAGCTCGAACGCGCCCGGGACAAAGGTGACGTCGACACTGGTGTCGGCGATGCCGGCCCGGCGCAGCGCGTCGCGTGCGCTCTCGAGCAGCTGGGACGTGATGGGTTCGTGAAAGCGGCTGACGATGATCGCCACGCGGCGCTGGCGGGGAGACGTGCGCGCGGCCGGTGGAGGACGGTGAGGCACGGTCAGTGCGTGAGGAAGTGGCCGAGCTTGTCCCGCTTGACGTCCAGATAGGCCCGGTTCTCATCGGAGGGCGCCGGTACGATCGGCAGCCGTTCGACGATCTCCAGTCCGTAGCCTTCGAGACCGATCAGTTTCATCGGATTGTTGGTCAGCACGCGAATCGACGACAGCCCGAGATCGAGCAGAATCTGCGCGCCGATCCCGTAGTTCCTGAGGTCGGGCTTGAACCCCAGCTTCTCGTTCGCTTCGACCGTGTCGGACCCCTGATCCTGCAGCTCGTAGGCCTTGAGCTTGTTCAGCAGGCCGATGCCGCGCCCTTCCTGATCCAGGTACACGACGACACCCGCGCCTGCTTCCGCGATCATCCGCATCGCGCTGTGCAGCTGCCAGCCGCAGTCGCAGCGCCCCGATCCGAAGACGTCGCCGGTCAGGCACTTCGAGTGCATGCGCACCAGCACCTGTCGTTTCGCCGCCACGTCGCCGTAGACCAGCGCGACATGCTCGGCCGCGTCGACGTCGTTGCGGTAGCCGATGATGCGGAACTCACCGAACGGCGTGGGGAGCCGCGCCTCGGCGACGCGGTGCACGAGCCGCTCGTGCTTGAGCCGGTAGGCGACGAGCTGCGCCACCGTGATGAAGGTGAGCCCATGCTGCTGGGCGAATCGCTCCAGATCCGGACGGCGCGCCATGCTGCCGTCGGGATTGAGGATCTCGCAGATCACGCCGGCCGGATACAGGCCGGCGAGCCGGGCGAGATCGATGCTGGCTTCGGTCTGGCCGACGCGCTGGAGCACGCCGCCGGGCCGCGCCCGCAGCGGGAAGACATGGCCGGGACGCCGCAGATCACTCGGGACGGTAGACGGGTCGATCGCGACGCGAATCGTCTCGGCCCGGTCGGCGGCGGAGATGCCCGTCGTCACGCCAAAGCGGCCGGCCGCGTCGATGCTGATGGTGAACGCGGTCTCATGCGATTCGCTGTTGCGCTCGGTCATCTGTGGCAGCCCCAGGGCGTCGCAGCGCTCGGGTGTGAGCGGCGTGCAGATGAGCCCGCGGGCGTGGGTCGCCATGAAGTTGATCATTGCGGGCGTCACCTTTTCGGCCGCCCCGATCAGATCCCCTTCATTCTCGCGCCGCTCGTCATCAGCCACGATGACGAGCTTGCCCGCGCGGATGTCTGCGATTGCCTGTTCTACCGCTCCGAACGACATAGCTGCCTCACGTATTTTCCAAGCACGTCGGCTTCGACATGGACCCGGTCACCCGCGTTCAATCGACCCAGGGTCGTGTGCTCCCGGGTGAACGGCACGAGCGACACCTGAACAATGTCCGGCGTCACAATCGCATGCACCGTCAAGCTGACCCCGTCGAGCGTAATCGACCCGCGCGGAATCGTGGTCTCCGCCGCCTCGCGCGGCACCCGGACGTCCAGGAGCAGCGCATCGTCCGCCTCCGCAACTCGCTCCACCGTACCGACGCCGTCAACATGACCCTGGACGAAATGCCCGCCCAGACGATCGTTCGCGCGCAAGGCGCGCTCGAGGTTCACGGTCCGGCCCTTCTGCCACTCGCCGATCAGCGTTCGGCCCAGGGTCGTCTGCACCGCGTGGACCGTAAAGGCGCCCTTGAGAACCTTCTCGACGGTCAGGCAAGCACCGTTGACCGCGATGCTCTCGCCCTTCTTCACGCCTTTGTAAGACGCCTTTACACGCAGTTCCACGCCGTTATTCACGTGCACCGCGTCTATCCTGCCCACCGCATCTACGATTCCGGTAAACATAGCCGCCGATCCAAGACCAATAATGTATCAGAGCCCAGCGCGCGCCGCTCCACCACCGTCCAACGAGGGGCTTCCGCGAGCGGAGAGGCCGGGATTTCGGCAAATGCCGGAACGCCGCCTTCACCCAGCCACACCGGCGCCTGCACCCAGTAGAGCCGGTCCACGAGCCCCTCGGCCAGCAGCTTGGCGCCGAGCGCGCCGCCGCCTTCACACAGGATCGATTGGATCCCGGCGAGCCGCAGCTGCGCGAACGCCTGCGACAGCGCCTCGGGACGGAACACGCGCACCCCGTTGCCTTCGAGCACCGACACGTTGGCCATCGGCGCCTCCGGCGAGGCGACGACCCACGTCGGCACTTCGCGCGCCGTCTGCACGAGTGACACACCCAGATTGAGCATCGCGCGCCGGTCGAACACGATTCGCACTGGCGGCTTGCGTGGCTGCAGACCACCGCGTGCGGTGAGCTGGGGATTGTCCATGAGGGCGGTCGTGCCGCCGACCGCGATCGCATCGAATCCAGCGCGCAGCCAGTGCACGTGATCGCGCGCCTCAGGGCCCGAAATCCATTGCGAGCTGCCGCCCGCATCCGCGATCCGGCCGTCGATCGACGTCGCCAGCTTGAGCGCGACAAACGGACGATTGGTCTGCAGGCGGGTGAAGAGAAACGGCGCGTTCTGCGCCGCGGCTTCCTCGGCCAGCAGCCCGGCCTGTGTGTCGATCCCGGCGCGTTTGAGGATGTCGAAGCCACCGCGCGCGTCCAGATCGGGATCGAGGACCGCGGCGACCACACGGCGCACGCCCGCGGCGCGGATCGCGTCCGTGCAGGGCGGCGTCTTGCCGTGATGCGAGCACGGCTCGAGCGTGACGACGAGGGTCGAGCCCTTGGCCTTGTCACCGGCGGCGTGCAGCGCGGCCAGCTCGGCGTGCGGGCCGCCGTAGGCGGCGTGCCACCCCTCGGCGACGACGTCGTCACCCCGCAACACGACCGCTCCGACCAGGGGATTGGGTGAGACGTGTCCCCAGCCGCGCCACCCGAGGTCGAGCGCGCGACGCATGGCGTCGCGCTCCCTATCTTTCTTCAAATCGCACCGCGGGAGAGGAGGCGTCCTTCCTGGTGCGGATCTCCCCGATGATCCAGGCCGGGACCTGCGCGCGTTCGGCGGCGCGGACCGTCAGCTCGACGTCGTCGCGCGCGACGATCGCAATCATGCCGATTCCCAGATTGAAGACGTTGCGCATCTCCTCCCGACCCACCTGCCCCGCCCGCATCAGCACGCGAAACAGCGGTGGCCACGGCCAGCTGCCCGCATCGAGCAGCGCGTCGACACTCGGTGGCAGCACGCGGACCAGATTCCCCGCGATTCCTCCACCGGTGACATGCGCGAGCGCGTGGACCTGAGGCAACACCGGGCGCACCGCGGCCACGTAGCTGCGATGCACCGCCAGCAGCACCTGGCTCACGCTCAGGTCCGTCTCGGGGAACGGATCGTCGATCCGCAGCTTCATCCACTCGAAGACGATCTTGCGCGCGAGCGTGTAGCCGTTCGTGTGCAGGCCGGTGGAGGCGTAGCCGATGACCAGATCACCCGGCGCGACGCGGTCGCCGTGCAGCGCCTTGTCTTCTTCTACCACGCCGACGATCGTGCCCGCGAGATCGTAGTGGCCCGGCTGGTACAGATCGGGAAGCTGCGCGGTCTCGCCACCCGCGAGCGTCATCTCGTGCGCCCGGCAGCCGCGCACGACGCCGGCGACGATTTGCGCGGCGATCTCCGGCACGAGGTTGCCGGTGGCGATGTAGTCGAGAAACGCGAGCGGCGTGGCCCCGTGGACCAGGATGTCGTTGACCGAGTGATTGACGAGATCTTCGCCGACGGTGTCGTGGATTCCGGCCGCGGCCGCCACGAGCACTTTGGTGCCCACGCCGTCGGTCGACATGACGAGCACCGGTTTCTGATAGCCCTCGGGGACGCGCACCATGCCGCCGAATCCGCCCACCTTGCCCCGCGCGAGCGAGGTGCGAGTCGTGCGCACCAGCTCGGCGATGCGCCGCTTGGCTTCTTCCGCCGTATCGAGCTTGACGCCCGCCGCGGCGTAGCGGTCGGCCTTGGTCACTCTTCGCCGTCCAGGGAGAAATGGACGAGGTCGCGGAATGCTTTCACGCGACCCCGGACCTCCTGGAGCGTGAGCGTCTCGAGGCGCTGCACGCCGAACGCCTCGACCGCGAGCGAGCCCAGCGCCGAGCCGTAGATCATGGCGCGCCGCAGGTTGGCAAATGAGAGGTCGCCCGTGCGGGCCACGTGGGCCATGAATCCTCCCGCAAACGCATCCCCCGCCCCGGTCGGATCGAACACTTCCAGGAGCGGGTACGCCGGGGCTTTGAACGTCGTCTCGGGGTCCACGAGCAGCGCGCCGTGCTCGCCCTGCTTGATCACGACCATCTTCGGCCCGCGGCCCAGAATCCAGTGCGCGGCGCGATAGATGTTCCAGTCGCCTGAGAGCTCACGGGCTTCGGAATCGTTGACCATCAGAATATCGATATGCCGCAGCAGCTCCAGCAGCAGATCCTTCTTTCCCTGGATCCAGTAGTTCATCGTATCGCAGGCCACCAGCTTCGGCTGCTTCACCTGGTCGAGGACGCTGAGCTGGAGCTCCGGATCGATGTTGCCCAGGAAGACGTACTCCGCATCGCGGAATTTCTCGGGGATGCGCGGGCTGAATTCCGCGAACACGCCGAGGCGCGTTTCCAGCGTCTCGCGGCTGTTGAGATCGTAGGAGTAGCGCGCCTTCCAGCGAAACGACTCGCCTTGGCGTCGCTCCACGCCGGCGAGGTCCACCCCGCGGGCGGCGAGCGCCTTGAGGTGCGATTCGGGGAAATCGCTGCCCACGACGCCGACCACTTGCACCGGATGCAGGACCGCGCCGGCCATGGCGAAGAACACCGCCGCGCCGCCGAGCGTGTCGGCGGTCTCGCCGAACGGCGTGATGACGGAATCGAGCGCGATCGAGCCAACGACGACCAGGCCCACCTTACATCCGTTCCGGGGCGCGAATCCCCAAGAGAGTGAGACCGTTCGCCAGCACCTGCTGCACGGCGCGCGCGAGCACCAGCCGGGCGGCTTCCTCCGGCTCGCCGAGCACGCGGTACTTGTGATACCACGCGTGGGCGATCCGGGCCAGTCCCTCCAGGTATCCCGTGATGCGGTGGGGCTCGTACGCCGCCGCCGCGCGCCGCACCACGTCCGGAAACTCCGTCAATTCCTTGATCAACTCGAGCTCTTCGGGCTGGGTCAGCACCGCCAAATCCACGCCCTCGGCACGCGCGCTCGCGGGATCGCGCGCCGCGACGCGGAAGATGCCCGCCATGCGGGCGTGGGCCATCTGCACGTAGAACACCGGATTCTCGTCGGTTTGACTCTTGGCGAGGTCGACGTCGAACACAAACTGGGAGTCGCCGCGCTTCATGAGAAAGAAGTAGCGCGCGGCATCGACGCCGGTCTCCTCGAACAGATCGCGCAACGAGACGAAATCACCGCTGCGCTTGGAGAAGCGCACCTCTTCCCCGCCGCGCATCACCCGGACGAGCTGCACGATTTCGACGTGCAAGAAATCGTCCGGATAGCTCAGCGCCTGGAGCGCGGCCCGCATGCGCGGGATGTAGCCGTGATGGTCCGCGCCCCAGACATCGATCGCGCGGACGAACCCGCGCTCGTGCTTGTCGCGGTGATAAGCGATATCGGGAACGAGGTAGGTGTACGTCCCGTCGCTTTTCTTCAGCACGCGATCCTTATCATCGCCGAGCGCGGTCGCGCGGAGCCAGAGCGCGCCCTCGGCCGTGAACGTGTGCCCCTGCTGTGCCAGCTCGGCCAGCGTCGCGTCGATGAGCTTCCGGTCGTAGATGGACGACTCGGTGGTTACGACATCGAACCGCACGCCCAATTCGGCGAGATCGGCATCCTGCTCGCCGCGCTGTGAGCGCACGCCGATCTCACGAGACCGGCGGATCCCCTCCGCCTCGGGAAGATCGCCGAAGCTCTTTCCTTCTTTCTTGAGGATCTGCTGCGCCAGCTCGGCGAGATAGTCGCCGTGGTAGCCGCCCTCGGGAATCGACGCATCCCGGCCAACCGCCTGTTGCACGCGCGCCCACAGGGAGCGCGCCAGCTTGTCGATCTGCGTCCCGGCATCGTTGACGTAGAACTCCCGCGTCACCTGCCAACCGGTCCACTCGAGCAGCGCGGAGAGGCCGTCGCCGAGCGCGGCGCCGCGGCCGTGCCCGACGTGCAGGGGACCGGTCGGATTCGCGGAGACGAACTCGACATTGATCTTCCGTTGCTGTCCGACATCGCTCTTTCCGTACGCCGGCCCCGCGCCAAGGATCGACGGCAGCACTCCGACGACCTGGGCTTCGCCGAGGAAGAAGTTGATGAACCCCGGCCCCGCAATCTCGGTCTTGCGCACGACGGTGGCCGGCAGCTCGAGGTTGGCGACCAGGCGCTCGGCGATGGCGCGCGGCTTCTGCCCCAGCGTCTTGGCCAGGGTGAGCGCGAGGTTCGTGGCGAGGTCACCATGATTGGGGTCGCGCGGGCGCTCGAGCGCGACCTCGACATCAGGCGCGCCGAGTCGTGACGCCGCCGCCGCGAGCGCCGTCCGAATCGTCTCGAGTGCTGTCACTTGTCGGAGCTTGCGTCCTTCTTTGGCTTCGGTTTCGACTCCGCGGGCTTCTCGACCTTCTCGGCTTTCGACGCCTTCTCGGCTGTCTGGTCGGCCTTTTCAGAGGTGCCGGCCGGCCGTTTATAGTCGGTCGCGTAGAACCCGGATCCCTTGAAGACCAGCCCCGCCCCACCCGAAATCTGGCGCTCCGCGCGTTTCCCGCACTTGGGGCATTTGGCGTGGCGCTGGCTGGTGATGCGGGGGAACTTTTTTTCGAACAGGTGCCCTTCCGGGCACTTGTATTCGTAGGTTGGCATCTAGCCTTGCTTGTCCCCGCTTTTTCTAACGAATTGCAATGCCCCCGACGGACAGCGCATCACCTGCGCGGCTACGACGTCCGGAGGCTGCAATTCAGGCCGGATCCAGCGCTTGCGCTTGATATCGAACACGTCCGGCAGGCCCATCACACAGACCCCGGAGTGAATGCACACGTCCGGGTCGAAGGTGACCGTGATCCCCTCGGCTTCATACGTCTGGCGACGTTTGGCCACGGACAAAATCTAGCCTCAGCGACCGGGGGGGCGCGGCGGCGCGGAAGGCGGTGCCGCAGCCTCGCGCTTCGCGCGATTCATCCTGACCAGGCCACGACCAATGAAGAACAGGCCGAGGCCATCGAAGATGATGCTGGGCAGACTGAAGTCACCCAGGAATACCGAGCCCCCAAAAATCAGCCCGATAGCGATCAGGACGACACCCCAGAAGATGTCTTTCACGATCCCTCCGCGTTGGAGTCCGGTCGTGGCGTGAGCGACACCAATGTAGCAAAATCCCTAAGCCCTGGGGGGGAAAAGACTTAATGCTGCGTCGCGACGTCCATCGGTTGCGACTCGGAGTATTAGCTGGGAGCAAACTCACAACCCTGGAGCCATATATGCGTTTCACCACGAAGATTCTCACTGCCGGCGCGGCCCTGCTGCTCGCGACCGCTCCGGTAGCCCCTCGCGCTCAGGCGCTGTCCATACCGGCCGTGAGCGTTGCGTCAGTCCGCACGGCGGTGGCAATTCCTGTCGTTGTCGCCAGCACCGGGCAGGACGCGAAGATCGACGTCACGATCAACGACAATAAGGGTGGTGCCTGGTACACCAACCCGGTCTGGATCGCGATCGGGATCATCGCGCTGGTGCTGGTCATCGCGTTGATCGCGATGGCGAGCCGCGGTCGCGACACTACCGTCGTCAAGTAACACTGCGGTTCAGTCGCAGCTCCGCCCAGACGACCTCGCGAGCGTCGATGACATCACGCACCTGACGCTCGCGAGTCGTCAACGGCGATCCTCCCGTTTTCACTTCGAGAAACACGACGCGCTTCACATCGCCCGCGGCAAGCCCATCGAAAATCACCAGGTCCACGGGACTGCCGAGGAAGCGCGCATCCTTGGGATTGAATCCGAACTCCGGGAGATAGGGCACGAGCTGCTCGTGCACTTTCCCGGCGGTCACGGCGAGGCTGCGCTGCACAGCGTTCTCGCGGATCGCGGCGCTGTAGCGCAGCCTCCAGATGACGAAGTACAGCGACGCGAGGACAATGCCAATCGCCATACCGATCAGCAGATCGAGCCGGTTCATGACCGGCAGTCTCGCGTCAAAACTCCAGATTCTTCAGATAGGTGTAGCTCGTCGTGATGTCGTCGAACGGCTGCGGCGGCTGATCGTGCTCGACAAAGAAGTGCTTGATCCCCGCCTGCTCCCGCTTCGCGAAGATGCGCCTCCATTCAATCTTGCCCTGTCCCACGTCGACCATCTTGTGCTCGGGCCCACCCATCGAGTCCTTCACGTGGACGAGCGGCACGCGACCGGGCCAGCGCGCGAAATATGCGAGCGGATCCTCACCACCCTTGGTGATCCAGTAGAGATCGATCTCCAGCTGCACCAGCTTGGGATCGGTGTTCTCGAGCAGCACGTCGAACGGGATCCGCCCTTCCATCTTCGGCACGAATTCGAAGTCGTGGTTGTGATAGGCGAACTGGATCCCCGCGTCCCTGGCCGTTTGTCCGACGCGGTTGAACTCCTCCGCCACGCGCTTCCAGCCATCGAGTGTCTTGCGCTTTTCCTCCGGAATCCAGGGCGCGACGAGGTAATCGTGTCCCACCGCTTTGGCGAGGTCGACGGCCTTTTTCCACCCGTCGGGATTGTCGGACATCATGTGGGTTGCCGGCGCGGTCAGTCCGTTGCGCTCGAGAATCGACCGGACGTCGGCCGGGGCGCGGTCGAAGTAGCCGGCGAACTCGACTTCCTTGTATCCGATCTGTGCGATACGCGCCAGCGTGCCCTCGAAATCCGCTTTCATCTGATCCCGTACCGTGTACAGCTGAATGCCGATCTTCCCGAGCTTCGCGCCGTGTGCGGTGCGGCAGGCGGGCGGCAGCATGGTGCCGAGCGTAATTGCGCCCGCAGTCGTGAGAAATTCGCGCCTTTCCATTAGAGCTCCCTCCTCTTCATGGCGTCGACGGCATACTCCGCCGCGCGAGCGGTGAGCGCCATATAGGTGATCGACGGGTTTTGACAGGCGGTGGACGCCATGCAGGCGCCATCGGTGATGAACAGGTTCGGCACGTCCCAACTTTGATTGCGCGCGTTGAGCACCGACGTCTTGGCGTCCCGGCCCATGCGCGCGGTGCCCATCTCGTGGATGACCAGGCCGGGTGGATTGTTGCTCGTGAACGGCTGGATGTCGTGGGCCGCTGCCTCGGCGAGCATTTCGGCGGCCGTGATCGACATGTCGTGCACCAGCTGCTTGGCATTGTCGTCGTACACGCAGTGGATCTTCGCCACGGGAATGCCCCACGCATCGACCTTCGTCTTGTCGATTTCGACGAAGTTGGACTCACTGGGCAACATCTCGCCGAAGCCGTAAAAGCTGAACCCCCACGGGCCCGGCGTGCGCAGCGACTTCTTGAACTCCGCGCCGAACCCCGTCTGCTCGTTGCCGCGGCCCCAGTCGGAGCGGCCACCACCACCCTGAAAGCCGTAACCGCGCACGAACGTCGACTTGCTGTTGCCGACATTGCGGAAGCGCGGCACGTAGATGCCGTTGGGCCGGTTGCCGATGGAGTCGCGATCCATCGGCGCGTCGATCCGGCCGCTGGCGCCGCCGCCCATGATGTGATCCATCAGGTTCTTCCCGACCTGGCCGCTCGAGTTCGCAAGATTGGCCTCGGAGTTGAGCAGGATCCGCGCGGACTCGATCGTGGACGCGCACAGGAAGATGATCTTGCCCTGGAAGTCGATCGTGCGCTTGGTCTGCCCATCGACCACCCGAACACCCGTCGCCCGGCCGCGACGCTTGTCCCACAGGATGCTGTGCACCACGCTGAACGGCCGCAGCGTGAGCCGGCCGGTGGCGCGCGCCGCCGGCAAGGTGGAATTGACGCTCGAGAAGTAGGAGCGGGTGATGCAGCCGCGATGGCACGGCCCGCAGTAATGACACGCGGCGCGTCCGTTGTGCGCTTCGGTCAGCACGGCGCAGCGCCCGATCGTCACGACGCGCTCGCGACCCCAGGCGCGCGCCACCGCGTCGCGGACTTTCTCCTCGGCGCAGTTCATCGCCATCGGCTTGAGGAACTGACCATCCGGGCACTGGGACAGCCCCTCAGCCTGGCCGCTGATTCCGATGAACCGCTCCACGTGGTCGTACCAGGGCTGGATGTCGGCGTAGCGGATGGGCCAGTCGACGGCAACGCCTTCCTTGGCGTTCGCTTCGAAGTCGAGGTCGCTCCAGCGGTAGACCTGGCGGCCCCACATGATCGAACGCCCGCCCACCTGACGGCCGCGAATCCAGGAAAACGGCTTGCCTTCGGGCGTGGTGTAGGGATTTTCGACATCGTTGACGAAGAACTTCGAGGCCATCTCATCGCAGGCGTAGCATTGCTGCTGGATCGACTGTTCCTTGGCCAGGCGGCGGCGGTCGCCGTACCCGCGGAACTTCATCTCCCACATCGGCACGTGCTCGGCGTAGTCCGTCTCGGGGTTGATGGGCCGCCCCGCTTCGAGCACCAGGGTCTGCAGGCCGCGCTCGGTCAATTCCTTCGCCGCCCACCCGCCCGACATCCCGGAGCCGATGACGATCGCGTCGTAGGTTTTCATCGCTGCTCGAGGGGGTAACAGGGTTCGTAGCGGCCAGGAACGACGCGGTAGTGGAGCTCCGACGTCGAGCCGACTTCGGACGTGTAGTAGCCCGTCAGCGTGAGCCATTTCATGGCGCCGAAGAAGTTTTTCGAGGTGTCGCGCTTCGCATCGCGCAGCTGTGCCAGCTCATAGTCGAGATCCTGCAGGATCTCGGCTTGCTGCGCCGGCGTGCAGCCAATGAATTCCTTCCCGAAGGCGGTGCGGCTGCGCTCGTCGACGTTGGCGAGTCCGGTCGTGAACATCTGGCGCTGCTCGTCATCCGCCCAATCGGCCAGCATGACATCGATGAACGGCGGCACACCGGCGTCGCGCGCACCCGGGGTGTCGGTCTTCGGGATGATCAGCTCGGCAATGGTGGCGACCGTTTCGTTCTGGTGGGGATTGAACGTGCGCAGCGTACCCGCACGCACTCGTGCATGAACAGCGCGTCCCATCGCCTTGAGCGACTCCGGGAGGGCGGCTGTTCCGGCGAGTAGAAGGAGCGCTTCGCGCCGGTTCATCCGAGCGATTCCTTGTGAGGAGAGGCTCTAACTTGGCACGCAAACGGCCTGCTGGCCATGTGGCCTGTCAGCGCCGCTGCTGCACGAACAGCCACCGCACGAACTCCTCGGAGCCGTACGCGGCATCCCACGAGTTGTGGTCGAGCCCGAGGAGCTCGGTGTAGCGCACATCAGCCCCCGCCGCTTTCAGTGCGGTGGCAGGCTCGCGCGAGCCGTTGACGTTCACCACTCGGTCGACTTCGCCATGGAAGATCCAAATTGGAACCTTACCGAGTCGCTGGGCCAACTTTGACATCACCGCAGCGCTGTCGGCCTCCGGGACCACGGGTTGAGATCCGCGGAACTGCGGGAACTCGCGCACCCATCCGCAAATCGGGACAATGGCGGCGAACAACTCCGGCCGCCGGAATGCGACGTACCAGGTGCCATGTCCGCCCATTGATAATCCGGTGAGATAGACGCGGCTTGGATCGACGTGGAATTCCCGCATTGTCTGTTGAAGAGCGGCAATGGCCATGTCCGCCGGCATGCCGACCCATTGGGAATCGCGCGGCACCTGCGGAAAGACGACGATCGCGGGATACCGCGAAGGCCTCTGACGAATCGCGCTCCCGAGCCCGACGTTGGTCTGGATCAATCCATCGTCGCCCCGCTCGCCCCCCCCGTGCAGGAACAGAATGGCCGGCCAGCTCGGCTGCGACGCATAGTCGGCAGGCACATACACCTGGTAGCGATAGGCTTTACTGCCGACGGTGATGTTGCGATCGAGGAAGCCGGTCTGGACCTGTTGCAGAGCAGCCGCGATGCCGAGTAGCAGCAGAAGCATGGGACCCCCGTCAGGTGAGTGTCGCGAGTCGGATGATGCGAATCATACCGTGAACATTATCTTCTCGCCCCGATGCAAGTCGCATGGGTGCGCACCTGGAGACCGGTCCTCGCGGGGCCAGCGGCCGGCGCGTTGATCTGGGCGCTGCCCGCGCCAGCAGGCATGTCACCGGCCGCACATGCGGTCGCGGGACTCGCCACGTGGATGGCGCTGTGGTGGCTCACGGCGATTCTTCCCCTCCCCGTCACGGCCTTGCTGCCGTTCGCGTTGTTACCCCTGATCACGGCGAGCGGCGTCGAGCGCACCGCTCATGCCTATGCCGACCCGATCGTCTTTCTGTTCATGGGCGGCTTCTTCCTCGCTGCGGCCACCGAACGGTGGCAGCTGCATCGCCGTTTGGCGCTCGCCGTCATTGGCGCCGTGGGCACCGACCCGCCGCGGCTGGTGCTCGCCCTGATGATCGCGACGGCCTTTGTGAGCATGTGGATTTCAAACACCGCCACGGCCGTGATGATGTTGCCGCTCGCGAGCGCAGTCCTCGAGCTCGCGCGGCGTGAGGCGCCCAACGAGTCGGCACATCTCGGCAAGGCGCTCATCCTCGGCGTTGCGTACGCGGCCTCGATCGGCGGGGTCGCGACGCTGATCGGGACACCACCGACCGCGATCTTCGCGGCCGCGGCGGGCAAGGTGCTCGGCCGCCCGGTGGGTTTTGCGGAGTGGCTGGCGATCGGACTGCCGGTCGCAACCGTGCTCCTGCTCTTCTGTTGGGTGCTGCTGGTGCGCATCCTGTTTCCGTTGCGAGGGCAACTTCCTGGCGTGCGTGATCTCGTGGCGCGCGAGCGCGCCGAGCTGGGCACCTGGACGCCGGGCCAGCTCATTACGGTGACCGTACTCGCGCTGGCGGCGTTCTCCTGGATCATGCGCGAGCCGAAGTCGGTCGGCAGCGTGCACATCCCGGGGCTCGTGCAGGGTCTGCCTGGTCTCTCAGACGCAGGGATTGCGATCGGGGCGGCACTGGTCCTGTTCGTTTTCCCAAGCTCCTTGAGGGAGCGCCGCTTCACGCTGGATTGGGAAAGCGCGGCCAAAATCCCGTGGGGCGTGCTGATCCTGTTCGGTGGCGGACTCGCGCTCGCGGAAGCGTTCACGAGCAGCGGGCTCGCGGAATGGATCGGCGGGCGGCTCGAAGGGCTGCGTGACGCGCCAACCGTCGTTGTGATCGGCACGGTCGCGCTGCTGTTCGTGCTGCTGACGGAGCTCACCTCGAACACGGCGACCGCGGCGATGGCGATGCCGATCATGGCTGCGCTCGCACCAGCGGTCGGGATGGCTCCGGTCGGATTGATGGCCACGGCCGCGCTCGGCGCCGCGCTTGGGTTCATGCTCCCGGTAGGGACGCCGCCGAATGCCCTGGCATACGGCACGGGCGCGGTTACGAGCAAGGAGATGGCTCGAGCGGGCGTGTGGATGGACGTCGCGTCCGCGGTGGTGATTACGACCGCTGTGATGCTGTGGATGCGCTAGGGAAACGCGAGATTCACGTTCGCGCTGTCGAAGGGGACGTCGTAGCGAAAACGCAGCCAGAACGGTCCGCGCACGGCATACTGCGCATCGTTCCCGCTGCCCAAGCGGGCTCCAACAAAGACGCAGACCGAATCGAGCTCCACTTCCTTGAAGAGCATGATTCGAAAGCTACCTTGCGCGTCGTTGTTTCCACGTTCGATCATCGCGCCGGGTAGGACACACGGAGTGCCGGGATCCCGCATGGCGACCAGCATGATCGCATTCGAGCGTGGGAGCCCGCTGTCGGTCACGTGACCCCACACCATCGCGGTCGCGGAACGAAGCGGCGGGCAACCGCACACGGGATTCGTGCAGGCGGCCATGACGGCGATCGCGAGAATGAGACAGCGCAACAGCTTCATAACGGCTCCCTACCACCAAATACCCCTGACGTCGCCGTCCGCGTCACGTCAGTAGCCGTACCCCTCCACGCCCGCGACCTGCCAGCGCGCCGTATAGAGCACCGTCACTGCAGTCCCGCCACCGCTCGGGCGCGCCGAACGGGCGTGGCAGAGATAGGCGATCTGGGCGCCGAGGTAGGAGAGCGGGCGTGGGGCCGCGTCGCACCCTGCGAAGGACCACTGGCGCCGCTCCGACACGAGGCCGCCGAACCAATCCGTGAGATCGCGGCTCAAGAAGCGGCGAAAGCGGGGCGTGATCGGCGCGCTGTCCGGCACCGCCACGATACGCTTCAGCACCGCGGGTATCTCCGCCGGGGGCCGCGGCCCGCTCACCTGAGCGAGCAAATGCGGCGGTTGCAGCGCCGGATCGAGCATGCCGGCCACGCCGTAGGCAATCGCGCCAACCTGCGCCTCGGCGAGATTCGCCAGCACGATCACGGTCAGCCCGCGCTGCGGATAGCGCGCGATGACGGTCTTGAAGCCCTGCCAGCTGCCCGTGTGCGCGATTCGCGACTCGGTTCGCTGCGGCAGCAGGTACCACCCGAAGCCGTACGGATAGGTCGCACCGTCCGACAAGCGTACGGCGGTCCACGCCGTGTCGAGCAGGCGCCCGCCCGCCACTCGGCGATGGTTCAGCGCGATCGCCCAGCGCGTCACGTCGCGCACGGTGAAGTACAACGCGCCGTCGGCGGTGGTGTTGAGCATGGGCGCGACCCACTCCTGGTTCTTGAGCTCGCCGTCTTCAAGCCGGTAGCCCGCCGCGCGATTGGGCACGATGTCCGCTTCCGAAATCACGCGCGAGGCATTCATGCCGAGGGGCCGGAACACCGAATCGCGCAGCAGATCGCCGTAGAACTGGCCGCTGACGCGGCGAATCAGCGCGCCCAGCAACAGGTAGCCGGTGTTGCTGTAGCTCCAGCGCTCGCCGGGCTGGAAGGCGAGCGGCCGCGAGGCCGCGAATTTGACCAGCTCGTCCTCGGTGTAGTCCTTCCGATAGTCGAAGGTCGAATCGGTGTACTCGGCGATGCCCGCGGTGTGCGTCAGGAGACGCCGCACCGTCACGCCGCGCCAGACGTTCGCGCCCTCGGGAAACCAGCGCACGATCGAGTCATCGAGCCGCAGCCGCCCCTGTTCGACGAGCATCTCGACGAGCGCTGCCGTGAACTGCTTTCCCATCGAGCCCGACTGATAGACGGTGCTGTCGGACGCCGGGACGTGCAGCTCGACGTTGGCAAAGCCGTACCCACGGGAGAGCGCGACGCTGTCGCCGCGCAGGACCGCGACGGAGAGACCGGGGATCCGCTGCCTCCGCATCTCGGCTTCGATGTACGTGCTGATCGCCGCGGTGTCGGGGGCGGGGGGGGGCGCTTGGTACAGGAGCAGGGTAAGAATCGCGATCATGCGTCGTTGGAGTTCGAGAAATCAGCGTGGATCATGGAGGCCCCAGACGCCGCGGAGCACGTCGCTGATCTCGCCTAACGTCGCGCGGGCGCGGACCGCCTCGAGAATCGGTTCTAGGAGTTCGGAGTTGGGAGCTCGGGCCGCCGCCTCCAGAACGCGCAGAGTTTGCTTGACCCGTCCCCCGTCCCGTTTCTCACGGAGTTCCGCGAGTCGCTTGCGCTGCGCGTCGGCGAGCCTGGAGTAATCCGGCGCGGGGATGGGCGGAATCGTCTCACCCGTGACGTACTCGTTCACGCCCACGACCACCTGCTTTCCTTCTGCTATCTCGCGCTGGTGCTCGTAGGCGCTGCGCGCGATCGCCTCCTGAAAGAGGCCACGCTCGATCGCCTTTACAGAACCTCCCCCAACCTCCACCTCCTCCACCAACTGCCGCGCCGCGGCCTCGAGCTTGTCGGTCAGCGATTCCACGTACCAGCTGCCGCCCAGCGGATCGACGACGTCGGGAACGCCGGTCTCCTGCGCCAGCAGCTGCTGTGTCCGGAGCGCCAGGGTCGCGCTGCGCTCGGTGGGGAGCGCCAGGGCTTCGTCGTACGAGTTCGTATGCAGCGACTGCGTCCCGCCCAGGACCGCGGCCATGGCCTGAATGGCGACGCGGACCACGTTGTTGAGGGGCTGCTGCGCGGTGAGGGTGGCGCCGCCGGTCTGGGTGTGGAACCGCAGCCGCGCCGCGGCATCGCCCGCATTGAACTTTTCTTTCATCAGCCTGGCCCACAGGCGCCGGGCCGCGCGGAACTTGGCGATTTCCTCGAACAGATCCGTGTAGGCGGCGAAGAAGAACGAGAGGCGTGGCGCGAACTCGTCCACCGCGAGCCCGGCGGCCTGCGCCGCCCGCACATACGCGAGGCCATTGGCGAAGGTGAACGCGATCTCCTGCACGGCGGTCGCGCCCGCTTCCCGCATGTGGTAGCCCGAGATCGAGATCGGATTGAAGCTCATCTTGTTGCGCGCGGTGAACCGGAAAATGTCGGTCACCAGCCGCAGCGAGGGCGCGGGCGGGTAGATGTACGTGCCGCGCGCGATGTATTCCTTGAGAATGTCGTTCTGCAGCGTCCCCTGCAGCTTGCCGAGCCCAACGCCCTGCTCTTCTCCCGCCGCGATGTACATCGCGAGCAGAATCGGCGCCGTGGCGTTGATCGTCATGGAGGTTGACACGCGGTCGAGCGGGATGCCGTGGAACAGCCGCTCCAGATCCTCGACACTGTCGATCGCCACACCGGCGCGCCCCACCTCGCCTTCGGCCATGCGGTGGTCGGAGTCGTAGCCCATCTGCGTGGGCAGGTCGAACGCCACTGAGAGACCGGTCTGGCCGGCCTCGAGCAGATGACGAAAGCGCGCGTTGGTCTCTTCCGCCGTGCCGAAGCCCGCGTACTGGCGCATCGTCCACAGCTTCCCACGGTACATCGTGGGATAGATCCCGCGGGTATACGGCGGTTCGCCGGGAGCGCTGACGTCGGTCAGCGGTCGCGGCTCCCAGTCGGGCGTCATGCGTCCGCGAGCACCGATCGGGCGAAGTCGACGTCGCGCTTGGAGCCGATGATCAGCGGCGTGCGCTGGTGCAGCTCGGTGGGCGTGATGTCCAGGATGTCGGTCGTGCCGTCGATCGCCGCGCCGCCCGCCTGCTCGACCACGAACGCGAGCGGGGCCGCTTCGTACAGCAGCCGCAGCTTGCCACTGGGAGCGTTCTTGTCGGCCGGATAGAGAAACACGCCGCCCGACATCAGGTTGCGATGGATGTCGGCCACCAGCGATCCAATGTAGCGCGCATTCTTGGCCTCGACCCGTCCCGAGTCGCCGTTCTTGAACGCCGCGACCGCGCGCTGAATGCCGGGCGTCCACTTGTTCCAGTGACTCTCGTTCACGCTGTAATACTGCCCGACTTCGGGACAGCGAATGTCGGGATGCGAGAGCAGGAACTCACCGATGGTGGGGTCGAGCGTGAAGCCGTGCACGCCCTGACCGGTGCTGTAGACCAGCATCGTACTCGAGCCGTACAGGATGTATCCCGCGGCGACCTGCACCCGGCCCCGCTGGAGACAATCCTCGAGCGTCCCCGGACCGGGGTGTTCGGTAATGCGGCGGTGAATCGAGAAAATGGTTCCGATGGAGACGTTGACGCCGATGTTGCTGGAGCCGTCCAGGGGGTCGTACAGCAGGACGTATTTCCCGCTGCGCCGGTCGGCGCGCACGTGCACCGGAATCGGGTGCTCTTCTTCCTCCGAGGCGACGACGCACACGCGTCCGGTGTGCTCGACGCTGTGGCGCACGGTGTCGTGGGCGAACACATCGAGCTTCTGCTGGACTTCACCCTGGACGTTGACGGCGCCGAATTCGCCGAGGATGTCGGTCAGCCCCGCGCGGCGCACCTGGCGGGAAATGATCTTGGCGGCGAGGCACAGGTCGTACAGCAGGTTCGACAGCTCCCCCGTGGCTTCGGGGTGGAGCCGCTCCTGCTCCATGATGAACCGCTCAATGGTGACGACGGACGTCGCTGATAGTGATCGCGCCATGACTCGAGATGGTGAAGGTGATGGTCCCCTGCTCGTCGGTGCGAAACACGCTGACGTCATGCGCCCGCAGCCGCGCCAGCGTTTCCGGCGCCGGATGCCCGTAACGGTTTTTCGCCCCGACACTGATGACCGCATCGGCCGGATGCAGCTCGTCCAGCCAATGGTCCGAGGTCGCCCCCCGCGACCCGTGATGTCCCACCTTCAGCAACGAGACAGGACCGATGCGTCCCGCCAGGTGCTGCTCGGTCGGGATTCCCGCATCCCCGGCGAACAGCAGCCGCACCGGCCCATAGCTCACGAGGAGCATGACCGATGCTTCATTGATATCGGTCTGCACAAGGGCCCAGCCCGAATCGGGACTCAGCACCTCGACGGTGATACCGTCGAGCTCCAGCCGGTCGCCCCGCCGCGCCGGACGCCACTCTGCACCATCCGCTTCCACGGCGCCCAGAAAGCCGAGATATCCGGCATCCGGCACCGCCTGCCCCGGCTCGAGCACGTAGGCGGGATCGAACGCATCCAGCACCGCCGGCAGCCCGCCATAGTGGTCGACGTGCGCGTGCGTGGCGACGATTGCCGCCAGTCGCGTTGCCCCGTGGCTGCGCAAGAACGGCACGACGACACGACGACCGGCATCCCCCTGCGGTCCTCGCGGCCCACCATCGATCAAGAGCCATCGACCCGCGGGACTCCGCAGCAGCGCCGCATCGCCCTGTCCCACGTCAAGGAAATGTACGGTGAGACATTGACAATCTGAAAGGCGTGTAAAGGCGTGAAAAAGTGTGGTGAGTGAAACGAAAGCACAGATGAACGCCACACGTGCTGCCACGAGCCAGCGGCGGCGTGGCGCAGTCCACAGCCACCACGCGAGGATGAGCACAAGGGCCCACGTTGCCGCCGCGCGCCAGCCCGCAATCATCGTGAAGTGACCACCCGGTAATGCCGCGGCGGCGCGCGCCACCAGGTCGAGCAACGCGAGGCACAATCCTGCTCCGGCCGCCAGCCAACTCGACGAGAGCAGTAGCGCCACCATCAGACCGGGAACGGCGACGCCGGCCAGCGGAATCGCCGCGAGATTCGCCACGACGCCGATCGGGGCGACGGTGCCGAAGGCATACGCGGTGATCGGCGCGGTCACGAGCGTGGCGGCGGCCGCGGGGGCCAGCACCCGCACGGCTTTCGGATATCGCTCCGTGGCGCGGCCGGCCCAGATCACCGCCGCAACCGCGGCGACCGACAGCCATGCCCCAATCGACTGCACCGCCCACGGGTCGATGATCAGCACCGCCAGTGCCGTGACGGCCACGAGCCCGCGTGGGGCGACCACGCGTTGGCGCAGCCTGGCGACATCGAGCAACGCGAGCATCGCGGCCGACCGTGTGGCGGGCGCCGGGAACCCGAGCAGCCATACGTAGCCGCACATCACGAGCGTGCCGGCGACGAACCGGGTGCGTGTTCCGAGCCGGAGCCGAAGCAGCAGCACATTCAGCCACGCGGCGAAGAACGCGACGTGCAAGCCCGAGATGGACAGCAGATGCGCGAGTCCCGAGCGCGTGTAGCGCTCGCGCAGCTCCGCGTCGAGATCGGAGCGCCGGGCGATCACCAGCGCATCGACGAGCGGCGCGCGCGTCCCGAACAGCGCGCGACTGCGCTCGGCGACGCGATCGCGCAGCGCGCCCCGCCCACGAGGCTCGTCGTCGAGCTGCCGCACCCGGCGTGCGACGAGGATGCCTCGGTTCGCGTCGCGGAGAAAGCGTCCGGCCGCGACCCACGTGGTTCCTCCACGTGCTGGGTGTCCTGCCGGCCAGCGGATCGTGAGGGGCCCGCCACACGGGCCATCGACGATGGCTCCTTCGACCACGCCTCCGGATCCCGTCGCGGGATCCGTCAACCGGACGGTCGCGGCGTGCGTCCCCACGCGCCACTGGCCTGCGCAGGTCGCGTTCCGTTCGCGCAGGGCGCTCGCACCCCATACCAGCCCCGCGACGAGCATGACGCCGATTGCGGCACCGAGCGGCGCGTGGCGCTGCAACAACGCAGCGCCGATGAGCACGCACCCCGCCGTAAGCTGCAGTTCCCCGCCGTCGAGCCCCGCTGCAAGCCCGGCGCCGAAGGCAATGGTGAGAGAGAGGATTGGCGGCCGCACGGCCGCCTTTAGGCTAGAGCTGGCTGGGCCTGGCGCCGCAGCGCGGTGCGGCCGCGACTTTCCGGAAGCCCTCGAGCAGTGCCACGTCGAGCTTTGCTTTTTCCTGATCGCTGGCGAGCGTCAGGCCGGTGAGAATCTCGCCCTGGCGGGTCGAGACGTAATGGGGCGTGAGGCGATTGAGCGCGTAGATCAGCACGTCGCTCCGGCAGATGTCGCAGCCACAGAACTTCGGGAATGCATCGCGGAGGCTGTGATACTCCCGCTGCGCCACTTCCATCGTGACGTTCGTTACTGCCACGTAACGGCCAGCTCTCGGTCCACCGGCCACGCCGTAAACGTGGACCCTGTCGTCCCCGTAAACCGCACTCGCTTATACGTCCCGATCCACTGCGCGGGCCCTTCCAGCAGCGCGATCTTGTTGGTCCGCGTGCGCGCCTGGAGCAGGTCCCCCCCCCGCTTCGCGGGACCTTCGACCAGCACTTCGTGCGTCGTGCCGACGAGGCCCATGTTCTTGCGCTTGGCCACCTGGCGCACCGCCGCGATGAGGCGGTCGATGCGCTCGGTCTTGGTGTCTTCAGACACGTGGTCCTTGATCCGAACCGCGGGCGTCCCTTCACGTACCGAATACTTGAACGTGTACGCGTCGTCGAACTGAACCTGCTCGACCAGCGAGAGCGTCTCCTGGAAGTCGTGTTCGGTCTCGCCCGGAAATCCCACAATGATGTCGGTGGACAGGGCGACGCCGGGAACCGCCGCGCGCAACGCGGCGACGACCTCGAGATAGCGCTCGCGATCGTAGCGCCGCAGCATGCGCTTGAGTGTGCGCGAGCTGCCGCTCTGGACGGGGAGATGCACGTACTCGCATACGGCGGGTGTTTCCGCCATCGCGGCGAGCACGGCCGGCGTGAAATCCGTCGGATAGGGTGACGTGAATCGTACACGCCGGATGCCGTCGATCGCGCCCCCCCCCACCGCGCGCAGCAGATCGCCGAAATCGTGCTCCCCATCGTGATAACTGTTGACAGTCTGGCCAAGCAGGGTGACCTCGGTGATGCCGCCCGCGGCGAGGCGTGTCACCTCGCCGACCACGTCGGCCAATTTGCGGCTGCGCTCGGGGCCACGCGTCATCGGAACGATGCAGAACGTGCACCGATAATCGCAGCCACGTTGCACCGTCACGAACGCGGAGGTCGGGTTATCGCGCAGGGGGGCGGAGGGCACGTCCTCGTAGTGCTCCCACGCCTTGAACGTGACTTCCGCGGTCCGTTGCCCGTCGCGCGCGCGCGCGATCAGCTCGGGCAGGCCGCGGTAGCCGTCGGGGCCGATCACCAGATCGACCTGGGGGACGCGCTCGAGCAGTTTGGGACCAAGCCGCTGCGCCATACAGCCGACGACGCCCAGCACCGTCGCCCCCCCCGGTCGCTTGTAGCGCTTGAGCTCGCCCATGCGTCCCAGCACGCGCTGCTCGGCGTGGTCGCGCACGGCGCAGGTGTTCACGAGCAGCACATCGGCCACAGCGGGATCGTCGGTGCGCACGTATCCCGCGCGCCCCAGGACCCCGAGCATCAGCTCGGAATCCGAAACGTTCATCTGGCAGCCGTAGGTCTCGATGTAGATGCGCGGC
>Ga0137428_1000086_pt1 | contig 45268 bp, 41 predicted proteins | sample EasRivERMZT718_2_FD_102305 | JGI IMG/M metagenome (GOLD analysis project Ga0137428, IMG submission 102305) | Soil microbial communities from meander-bound floodplain in the East River, Colorado, USA - East River MetaG ERMZT718_2 | ecosystem: Environmental > Terrestrial > Soil > Floodplain ...
GAACGCTGGTGGGCCCTGGGTGATTCGAACACCCGACCTTCTGATTCGTAGTCAGACGCTCTATCCAGCTGAGCTAAGGGCCCACGTATCACGCTGGAATCTGTCAGGCTGAGGGGGCGAACCTTACCACAGCCGTCCGCGAGGCATCAACGGCGGCTGTGGGGAACTGTGGCGGCGAGGGGGCGCGGGCCGCGCCGTCGGACAGGCTGCTTCAGGGGAAGAGCTGTTCGCCCGTTTCATCGTCGAAGAGGGAGATCGCCTCCGTGGGGCAGACCTCGGCGGCCTCCACGAGGGCCGATTCGTCGGCGCCGGTCGCATCGACCACGAAGGCCTTTCTCGCACCATCGAGTGCGAACACCTTCGGGGCGATCCCGATGCAGTTGGCGGCCGCGATGCACTTGCCCCGGTTCACGACGATCTTCATCAGGAGCCTCCCCACCGGCCCGAGGTGCCGGGCCTTGCCGGGCAACCCTACCACAGGAAAGCGCGCGTCTGGTAGCCTCTCACTCTGATGCCATCGCCCCTTGCGCTCGCCATCGCGACATTCACACGCTTCGACGACGAGAAGCCAGCGATCCATACGCTGGCTGAATCGGGGCATGCGCGTCTCCTGCTGGTCTGCCTGAAGGCGGGGCAGGTTCTCAAGGACCACAAATCGTCCAGTCAGGTGACGGCCCACTTCCTGCGCGGGAGCGGTGTTTTCGCGGTGGATGGAACCCCGGCCCAGGCGGAGCCCGGCACCATCTTCCTGGTGGAGCCGGGACGCTTCCACAGAATCAACGCATCCACGGAATGCGTCGTGCTCGTGATCCTCACGCCGCATCCGGCGGGTGAGCGCTACCCGCGCGATCAACGGGACCGGATCGTCAGTGCCGCGACTCCGCAGGCTGGGGGCAGAGAACCCGCCGCGTGACACTGGGTGTCACTTCCGTCCGGTCTTTCGCGTCGCTCGCGATCGCAGGAGCATCACCCGGGCTGGTTCCGAATATTCCTCTATTGTCGGTTTGACTGCCTGTTGGGGCAGCCCTACATTTGCGCAGCCCGGAAACCAGGTACATGGACAATAAACACGATTCCTGGGCCCCCCACGGGACGGGGCTCAGGACCGACAGCTGCGAGGCACCATCGATGAATGACAGGCTTCTCACCACCTCTGAGGTCGCAGCGTATTGTCAGGTGACCAACGACGGCGTCGTCAAATGGATCAAGGCGAAGAAGCTGCGCGCCTACTCCACTCCGGGCGGCCACTACAGGATTCGCAAGAGCGACTTCCGCGAGTTTCTGGAGCGGTACGGAATGCCCGTGGACTCCGAGTTCTTCGCCGAGGAGCGCAAGAAGATCCTCGTCGTGCAGGATGAGGGGGAGGTTTTCGACCTCATCATGCGGGCGCTTGGCGGTGATGGCTCCGAGTTCAGCATCCTTTCGGCGAAAGACGGTTACGAGGCAGGACTCAAGATCGGCACGCACAAGCCTGATCTCGTGATTCTCGACGTGCGCTCGACCCACATGGACGCCGTCGAGGTGTGCAAGAAGATCAAGCTGGATCCCGGAACGGAGGGGATCAAGATCGTGGCGCTGACGAACGAGGTCGCTCAGGGCGCGATGCAGAAGGCCTATCAGGTGGGCGCCGATCTGTGCATGACCCAGCCCTTCCCCATGGAGAACCTCCGCAGGGAAGTCGCCCGACTCCTCGACTCTCAGCAGTAACCCTCCGCTCGGCTGCGTCCGGCACAGGGAGCCTTCATGGACCGGCTCGGGCAGGAGGACAGGACCCTCATCAGGGCGGCGGGTCCCGACCTGTACCGCGCTCTCTTCCGCTGCACATCGGACGGTCTGATCCTCCTTGACGCCGCGGGCCTCGTGCTCGAGGCGAATGCCGCGGCGGGCGTCCTGATCCGCCGGCCGCCCGAGGCCCTCGCCGGACGGAATCTCGTCGATCTGATCGATCCTTCGGACGTGGCGCGGCTCGATGCCGCCACGCGGCAGGCGCGGGAGTCGGGCAGCTCCCAGCTCGACTTCTCCCTCATCAGGGCGGACAACGGGGCCTCCCGTCCCATCGCGGCCCACCTCGAGGACGTCGGCGGGGTCGGCCTGCTCGTCGTGCTGCACGACATCACCGAGAAGTCTAGGTTCCTGGACGCGGTGCGCCGTGAGCGCGAGACCACGCGCAGCGTGCTGGAGACCGTCAACGCATCCGTCTTCGGGACCGATCTGAAGGGGCGGATCACGGTCATGAACCGGAAGTTCCGCGAGACGACTGGCGTCGAGCTGTCCACCCTGATCGGCACCGACGCTTTCAACGCGCTCGTCGCCTCGCGGGATCGCGCCTCGGCCAGGGCCGCTCACGAGACGGTCCTGGAGCGCGGCATCGTCGAGGAGATCGACCTGTCCGTCCGCTGCGGCGAGGTCGAGCGGGTGATGTCGTTCAACGGGGCGCTGGTGCGCGATGCCGACTCCACCCCCGTGGGAGTGGTCTGGGTTGCCGTGGACGTCACGACCGCGCGCCAGCTCATGGAGGACGTGCGGCGCCGCGAGGAGCGGACGCAGAGGAATCTCCAGCAGCTCAAGGAGTTCTCCCGGGTCAGCAGCCAGATCCTCCAGGAGCGCGACCTGGACCGCGTGTGCAGGATGTTCGTCGAGGCCATCCGCGACGTCTCGAACTTCAACCGCGCCATCCTGACCCTTTGCGACGAGGAGTTCCGCGGCTACCAGTGGTTCTTCGCCGGGCTGAGCGAGAAGGAGATCGCCACCTTCCACGAGAACAAGCTCACCTCGCGCGAGCGCGTGACGATCTTCCAGGAGCGCTTCCGCATGGGCAACTCGTACTACATCCCCCACGAGGAGGGATGGCACTACGAGGGGGTACGCAGCCGCAAGCCCAGCGACGACATGCTCGACTGGCATCCGGATGACTTCCTCTTCATCCCGCTGTTCGGCTCGAACCGCAGGATCGTCGGGATCGTGTCCGTGGACGATCCCGTCGATGGCCGAAGGCCGACGGCCGAGAGCATCTCGCCCCTGGAGCTGTTCGCGAACCAGGTCGCCCACGCGATCGAGGAGAAGAAGCTGGCGCAGGAGGTCAAGAAGACGACCGAGCGCTACCAGACCCTCGTCGAGACGATGAACAGCGGGCTCTTCACCGTCGACCTCAGCGATCGGATCACCTTCGTGAACCCCGCCCTCCTGGAGCTGACGGGATACAAGCTCGAGGATCTCCTCGGCAGGGCGCTGGCCGATCTGATGCCCGAGGAGTCGGTGATGCAGTTCCGCGATCGGACCCGCGTGCGCGACACGGGGCACGCCCGGTTCGAAGCAGTGATCAACACCGCCGATCGCTCGCGGATCCCGGTGCTCATCAGCGCGACACCCTATCTGCTCAACAGCCAGAAGCGGGGGGCGTTCGCCATCGTCTCCGACCTGAGGGAGCAGAAGCGGGCGGAGCAGGAACGGCAGGCGATGCACGAGAAGGTCGTCGAAGCCAACATCAAGCTCCGCGATTCGATGACGCAGCTCCAGACGGCGCAGGATCAGCTCATCCAGGCGGAGAAGCTCTCCGCGCTGGGGGAGATGGTCTCCGGCGTCGCCCACGAGCTGAACAACCCGCTGACGGGCGTCATGGGGTTCGCCGAGCTTCTGATGAAAGCTGACGCTCCCGAGGAGGTCCGCAAGACCGTGTCCCGCATCAACCAGGAGGCGGTGCGCTGCCAGAAGATCGTCCAGAACCTCCTGACGTTCGCGCACCGGCCGAAGCGGCCGGCGCGGAGCATTGTCGACGTCAACGCGGTCATCCAGAAGACCGTCGACATGCGCTCGTATCATCTCAAGGTGGATGACGTCGACGTCGTGCTGGAGCTGTCGGACGATCTTCCCCCCGTGCTCGCGGACGGATATCAGCTCCAGCAAGTCTTCCTCAACATCATCAACAACGCCCATCAGGCGATGGAGGAGACGGAAAAACGGGGCCGGCTGACGATCAGGACGACGGACTGCGGCGCGAATATCCGCATTGAGTTCATCGACAACGGGCCGGGGATCCCTTCGGACAAGATCGGCAAGATCTTCGACCCCTTCTTCACCACCAAGGAGATTGGGCGGGGCACCGGCCTCGGGCTGTCACTTTCCTACGGGATCATCAAAGGACACGACGGGACGATTCAGGCGGAAAGCGAGCCGGGGCGTGGCGCCGCCTTCATCATCGCGCTGCCGGCGCAGCGGAATGCCACACCCACGGTGGAGAAGGCCCCGGAGCCAAAGAGCAGGATGGAGGCGCCCTCGGGAGCGAGCATCCTGATCGTGGACGACGAGGAAACCATCGTGGATCTCCTCGCCGCGATGCTGGAGTCCACGGGGCACCAGGTCGAGACCGCCTCCAACGGGCGCCGGGCTCTCGAGATGGCCCGCGGGAGGGACTACGACCTGATCATCTCGGATCTGAAGATGCCCGGCATGGGCGGGCAGAAGCTCTACGAGGCGATCCGCGAGATCAAGCCCCAGCTCGCGAGAAGGATGATCTTCTCAACCGGCGACACCGCGAGCCCCGACACGCAGGAGTTCTTCAAGCGCACCGGCAACGCCTACCTCTCCAAGCCTTTCACGCTGGAGGAGGTTGAAACACGCGTTTCCGAGGTTCTGCTGCGCGCTCAGTGACGGGCCCGGGTCGTCGTCTCCCCTCCGTCCACGATGTCGTGCGCCGCCGCCGAGAAGCGATTCCCGAGATCCTGCGCCGTCTCCTGCGCCCTGCTCGCCAGGCCCTGGGCCTTCTCCTGCGCCTTGTTCGCCATGTCCTTGATCTTCCTGCGGGTCTCGGTGCCTGACGCGGGAGCGAAGAGCATCCCTATCCCGACGCCGATGGCCGCGCCTGCCAGAAACGCCAGCGCGGTCGTGACCGTGCTGCCTTCATGGTTGCCCATGGTGTGTCTCCTCTCAGGTTGCGGGGCTGTCTTTGATTGCGGGGCTGTCTTTAAAGAATAGCCTCGCGATCTGCGAAGCACCAGCAATAACTGCGGACACTGTCGTGAGCGCTTTCATGACCGTCGTTATCGCGCCTGAGCGGTGCCGGCCAAAGGCCGCAACTCCCTGCTCCACCGTGGACATCACCTCGTCCGTGTGGCGCAGGATGCCGTTGAGCCGGTCGGTGGCTTCCTCGATTCTCGGACGCGCGCTCACAAGAAACTCTTCGGCGGCAAGGGCCGTGCGCCGGGCTTGTTCGAGCGTTCTGACCAGATAATACGTCGCGATCCCCAACAGCACGACGACAGCGACGGCGGATCCCACGAGGATCGAGTTCACGATACTCCTCCTTTTTTTGCGGATTGGCTCCGCTTCGAGTATGAAGGATGATGGGGGATGGTTCAAGATGGGGAGGGGGAGAGAAAAAAAGGAGCGGCGAGCCGCTCCTTCGGTCAATCACAATCTTTTGAAATTCATCCCGGGCCACGATCCCGCTCGGGTGGCGCGAGCGAGATCGAGGGGGACAGAGGGGGAGGGGTCAGCCCCTCTCGAGTTCTCTGCGCAACTCTTTGCCCGGGGTGAAACGCGCGACCCTGCGGGCGGGGATGTTGATCGGCTCTCCGGTCTGGGGGTTCCGGCCGACGCGGGCTTTCCGCCGGCTCGAAGCGAAGGTCCCGAACCCGGAAATGGTCACTCTCTCATTCTTGACCAGCGACGCCGTGATTCCGCTGATGACCGACTCGAGCGCCCGGGCCGCCTGTGCTTTCGAGACCTTCGGGCCCTGCTCCGCGAAGATCCTCTCGATCAGGTCCGCCTTGTTCATTCGACTCACCTCCCTGGCTTCAGGTAAACCAGCGAACAATTGGTGGAACGAGGGCGCGTCTGACGAGACGCGGTGTCTGCAGGACCCTGCGAGGCGAAGGGAGCGTATCGCGCAGGGGCTTGCCTGTCAAGACGTCCGGGGCGATGCGCTGGAAAGCCTTGCGCAGGGAGGACAATCCGGGCGGATCGGCGCGGATCGAGACAGCGGGTCTAAATGAAGTAGAGAAAGCGCTTACAGTGACTGCACGATCTGAGGCTGTCTTCGGTGCCGGAGTACTTTGTCGGCTGTTTCATGAAACACGCGAGGCAGATGTTGTCGCGCACCGGCGCAACCGCCCGGTCGTAGCGCTTCATCAGCCGGTCGTAGGTCGCCAGAAGATCGGTGCCGACCTTGCGCGCCAGCTCCTCGCGGGCCTGCTTCAGGTTTCCAACCTGGTCCACCTCGAATCCGATCCGGCTCATCTGGGTCGCCGTCTTCGCGTCGCTGACCTCGCGGATCATGAGATCGAGGTCCTGCAGCAGGATGAGGGACTCGAGGCCCGGGTTCATCGTTCCGCCTTCAGAAGCACCTCGGTGACCTCCTCGAACCCGGGGGCCTTCATGAGGCGGCGGCGCGCCGTCGCGTCTTTGGTCACCTCGACGATTTTCCCCAGCAGCGGGAGGTAGAGACTCTCCTTGTCGACGTGGGGGGCGAGGATCATGAAGAAGAGATACACCGGCTTACCGTCCACGGCGTCGAAATCGACCCCTTCTGGAGACCGGGCGAACAGCAAGGTCAGCTCCTTGCTCACCGACGACCGTCCGTGCGGGATGGCGACCCCCTTGCCGATGCCCGTGCTGCCCAGCTTCTCGCGCATCCGCAGGGTTTCCAGGACAATCTTCTCGTTGCGGAACCGCTTTCTCTGGGCGAGATGCGACACCATGGCCCTGATGACGGCATCCTTGCCAGGGTCACCTTTGCAGAGCGCGTCGAGGTCCGGGATGAAGAGGTCGGAATGGAAGAATGTGACCAGATCTTCTTTCGTCATCAAGAGTGACGCCTTCGCCGATCCCATGAAGGCCGCACACACCTCATAAGGAAGAGCGCCGCTCGCGAGCCGCCGGGGAGACGGCTGCGCGGCATCTCACGATCACCCCGGACGCGCAGAGCATAACACACGGAGAGCGAGGGGTCGCGCGGCCGGCGGATCGTAGTAGGATGGCCGGCGGCAGCGCATCGCCGGGGGGGAGAGGTGCACGGACATCAGGATTCGGAAGCGGCGGGGCGAGGGGGCGCGGCTCGCGCCGGACGCAGGCGCTCGCGCGAAAGGTATGGCTGCGCGCTCGCGCTCGCGCTGTGCGCGACCGCGGCGACGGCCACCGGCGCGCCCCGCGCCGCGGAGCCACTCTCGGACCGTGCGGTTTCCTACCAGATCTCCGTGCGTCTCGATCCTGGCCCGCACACGCTCGAGGGTGAACAGTCGCTCACGTGGCGCAACACGACGACGCGTCCCGCCGACGAGCTGCGATTCCATCTCTATCTGAACGCCTTCAAGAACGATCGCACGACCTTCATGAAGGAATCGGGAGGAATCCACCGGGGAAACCGCATGCGGGAGGACGGGTGGGGGTGGATCGATCTGCTCGCCCTGCGCAGGCCCGACGGCGCGGATCTGCTCCCGGCGGCGGAGTTCATCCGGCCGGACGACGCCAACGCCGGCGATGAGACGGTGCTGCGCGTCCCGCTCGCGGAGCCGGTCGCCCCGGGAGCCACGATCGATCTCGACATGGCCTTTTCCGCCCGGTTGCCGCGCGTCTTTGCCCGCACCGGATACAAGGGGAATTACCACTTCGTCGCGCAATGGTTCCCCAAGATCGGCGTCCTCGAGGAGGCGGGGTGGAATTGCCATCAGTTCCATTACAACAGCGAGTTCTTCGCGGATTTCGGCACCTACGATGTCAGCATCACGGTCCCCTCGGAGTTCGTCGTGGGCGCGACAGGGGTGCGCACGGGTTCGCCGCGAGACAACGGAGACGGGACGTCGACCCACCGGTTCGTTCAGGAGGACGTCCATGACTTCGCCTGGACGGCCGACCCGCGCTTTGTCCGCGAGGTGCGGCACTTCCGCTACGAGGAGCAGCGCGATCGGGGCGAGGAGGAGCGGGTGGCGCGGGCGATGGGGATCGCGCCCGATTCCGAGGAGCTTCGCCTCGGCGACGTGGAGGTGACGCTGCTGATCCAGCCGGAGCACCGGCACCTGATCGAGCGGCACTTCGCAGCGGTGTTCCACGCCATCCGCTATTTCGGAACCTGGTACGGGCGCTACCCCTACCCGAACCTGACCGTCGTGGACCCCGCCTATCTGGCGCGTGGATCGGGGGGGATGGAGTACCCGACACTGATCACGGCGGGCGTAAACTACTTCGCTCCATCGCGGCGTCAGTCACCGGAATCGGTGACGATCCATGAGTTCGGCCATCAGTACTGGTACGGGATGGTCGCCAACAACGAGTTCGAGGAATCCTTCCTCGACGAGGGATTCAACAGCTACTCCGAGGGGCTCATCCTCGATAGGGCCTACGGCCCCGACCATGGGACGATCGATCTCGCTCCGGGCATCCCCTGGGTGGGGGTGCCGTTGATGGACATCCCCCCGGGCCCCGATCCCGAGGATACGACCCCCCGTCACAGCCTGTCGGAGCGCGTCGTCGATTTCCTCCTGATGCGGCCGTTCGGCCCCTCCGACGACCTGACGCTCAACGCCTTCCGTGACCTTCCCTTCCTGAACCATGTCGGCGATGCGCCGATCGATCAGGTCACGAGCGAGCGGCGGCGGTATCTCGTGGCGCCGCAGGCCGACGTGCTCGCGCGACGATCGTGGGAATACGCGACGCGGGACTCGTACGGGCTGAATTCCTACTCCCGGACAGCGCTCATGCTGCGGACTCTCGAGGGTGTTCTGGGAAAGGATCGGATGACCCGCATCATGCGCGCCTACTACCAGCGCTATCGCTTCCGGCATCCGAAAGTGGACGACTTCATCGCCACCGTCAACGAGATGGCAGGCGAGCCGCTGGACGCGTTCTTCGCGCAGACGATCTTCGGCAGCGACGTCATCGACTACGCCGTGGACAAGGTGTCCTCGAAGCTCCCGGGAACGGGCAGCGGCATCTTCGGCCCCCCCGGCGCGCGGCGCGAGGTGACGCGCGAAGAGGCCGAGGTGCTGGACGCGGCCCGTGAGGAGGACCCCGGCTCCGACCGTGAGAACGAGGTCGTCATCAAGCGCCTGGGAGGCATCCGGTGGCCGCAGACCATCGCGATCGAGTACGCCGATGCGCCGGCGCGTCGCATCGCCTGGGATGGAGAGTACCGATGGATGCGGCATGAGGAGACGGGCCCGCGCATCGATGCGGTCAGGGTGGACCCCGAAGAGACGTTGTCGCTCGACGTCAACAGGACGAACAACGTCCGTTCCATGGAGCGCAATCCTCTGGCCGGCTGGAAGTGGTGGTCGCGCACGCTGCAGTGGATGCAGCACGTCGTCTATTTCTACTCGGGGCTGTCGTGAGAGCGACGAAGGCTCTGACCGCCGGCCTCACCGTTGCGGCGCGCAACGCGCGGCTGCTCCTGTGGCTACTCCTGGGCAACATCATCCTCGCCGCTGCGGCGGTATGGCCCCTCGTGCGACCGTTCGAGACGACGCTGGAGTGGCATCCCGCGCCGCAGCAGATGGCCTCCAGGTTCGACATGGCTTGGTGGGTGGACGTGACGACGGCCCACGCAGCCTCCTTCGCGCGCACGATCGAGATGGCCGGCGCGATGTCGTTTCTCGCGGCGCTCATGGGCTGCTTCTTCGCCGGCGGGCTGCTCCAGGCCTACTGCGACACGCTCGAGGGGCGGCGGATGGACCGCTTCATGACCTCCTGCAGGCGGTGGGCCCCGCGGTTCATCCTTCTGTTCGCGCTCTCCCTGCCTCTCTACTGGCTGGTGCACCGCATCGTGAACACGCGGCTCGAGCTCGCGCTGCGGGATCTGCTCGAGAACGTGGCGGACGAGCGCATGGGGCTCCTGCTGCGGCTCATCAAGATCGGTCTCTTCCTCGCCCTGTTCGACGGTGTGACGCTCGCCGCGGACTACGCCCGCGTGCACGCGATCGTGACGCCGGATCGATCGATGCCGGTCTCGCTGCGCGCGGGGATCTTCTTCGTGCTGCGGCATCCCCTGCGCGTGCTGGGTCTCGAGGCCCTCGTCATCCTGCTGCAGGTCGCCGCGCTGCTGCTCTATCTCCCCGTGGATGGTCTGCTGGGAAGGACGTCCCCCGCCGGCCTGATCGCCGGCGTTCTCGCAGGACAGGTGTTCCTCCTCTCACGCCTCTACCTTCGGGAAGCGTCGCGGGCGGGTCAGGTCGCGCTCTACAGAGCTTCGCTCCCCGGTGAGAATCCCGCGTAGAGCCAGCCCAGCACCCGATCGAAGACCGGGTCGGCGATGAAAGGGAATACCCGCCAGGCCACGAGCAACCCGAGGAGCGCCATCATGGGGTTGCCGCGCAGCGACTCCATGAATCTGCCGATCGAATCGGGGAAGAGCCCCTGCGCGACGCCGCTGCCATCCATCGGCGGGATCGGCAGCAGGTTGAACAGGAACAGGACCGTGTTGAGGGTCAGGGCGATCGACAGGGTGGCCGCGACCGCCCAGAGCGGCGAAGTCTCGCCGAAGACCGGGTCCGGTACCGCGAGGCGTGAAAGAGACAACGTATCGGCGGGCAGGACGAGGATCCCGCGCACCAGCAGCAGCCTCAAGACGACGAACGCGATGGTGGCCACGAGGAGGTTCGCGACGGGCCCCGCCGCCGACATCAGCGCCTGGCGTCGCGGGTGCCGCCGGGCCCAGTGGGGGTCGTACGGTGTGCTGGCCCACCCCATCGTCCATCCCATCATGAAGAACGTGATGAGCGGCATCAGGAGCGTCCCGAGCGGCTCGCGCCGGATGTGCGGCAGGGGGTTGAGCGAGACCTGCCCCCCGAGGTAGGCCGTGTCGTCGCCGCCGAGGCGCGCGAGCAGGGCGTGGGCGGCCTCGTGGATCGTGAGGGAGAAGAGAAAGACGAGGAACCAGACGAGAAACTCGACGACGCGGTCAGGCGTGATCGCCTCGATCAATGCGTTCTTCCTCCACGGATTCCCCGATGCCTTCGTTTGCGGCCTCGCGTCCGGGAAAAGTATAATCGTTCCTCCAGAACCCGGACGCGCGGCCACCTGCGCGAAGAAGCCAACCCCCCGGGCCATCATCGTGGGACCATCGTCCGTGGGACGATCAGGGGAACCTTGAGACCTCCCTTCCGAGAGTATCTGGCCGACAACATCGTCGTCTTCGACGGAGCCATGGGCACCGAGCTCTACAACAAGGGTGTCTTCATCAACAAGTGCTTCGACGAGATGAACCTCTCCGGCCCCGATCTGGTCTCCGACATTCATCGGGGCTACCGGAAGGCGGGCGTCGACGTGCTGGAGACGAACACCTTCGGCGCGAACCACTTCAAGCTGAAGAAGCACGGGTACCACGAGAAACTCGTCGAGATCAACCGCGCCGGCGTGCGCCTGGCGCGCGAAGTCGCGGGAGACGAGCTCTGGGTGGCGGCGTCGGTGGGGCCGCTCGGGCTCAAGATCGAGCCGTGGGGGGCGACGTCGCTCGGCGAGGCGCGCGAGGCGTTCCGCGAGCAGATCGCGGCACTCGTCGCCGAGGGGGTCGATCTCATCTCGCTCGAGACCTTCTCGGACACCAACGAGATCCATCAGGCGATGCTCGCGGTGCGGGACGTGTGCGACCTCCCCATCGTCGCGCACATGACGCTCCAGGAAGATGGCAACAGCCTGTACGGGACCGCCCCCGAGGTCTTCGCCGGGATGCTCGACACATGGGGCGCCGACGCGCTGGGGGTCAACTGCAGCGTGGGCCCGCACGTGATGCTCTCCTCGGTGGAGCGCATCGCCAAGGTCACGAGCCGGCCGATCAGCGTCCAGCCCAACGCCGGCATGCCGCGCGACGTGGACGGGCGCAACATCTATCTCTGCTCGCCGGAGTACATGGGGACCTACGCGAAGCGCTACATCATGACCGGAGCCAAGATCGTCGGCGGATGCTGCGGCACGACTCCCGAGCATCTCAAGGCGATCATCAAGTCGGTCCGCATGCTGCGCCCCGCCCAGCGGAAGACGGAGATCTTCGTCCCCTCGGAGCGGAAGGTCGAGGTCGAGCCGGTGCCGCTGGCCGCGAAGTCCCCGCTGGCCGCGAAGATCGCGCGCGGAGAGTTCGTGACCTCCGTGGAGCTGAACCCTCCCAAGGGGACGGACCCAACCAAAACGCTGGAGCGCGCGCGCTTCCTCAAGGAGCACGGCGTGGACGCCATCAACATCCCGGACGGCGCCCGCGCCTCCGCGCGGATGGGCCCCATGTTCCTCTCCCTGATGATGGAGCGGGACATCGGCATCCAGACCATCCTGCACTACTGCTGCCGCGACCGGAACCTGCTCGGCATGCAGGCCGATCTGCTCGGGGCTTACGCCGTCGGCCTGCGCAACATCCTGATCATCACGGGCGACCCGCCGAAGCTGGGGGACTACCCTGATGCCACGGCCGTGTTCGACGTCGATGCGATCGGTTTGACGAACATGGTCACCCGGCTGAATCATGGGTTCGACCTCGGGGGCAATGCGATCGGAAAGCCCACCGGTTACCTGGTCGGCGTCGGCGCCAACCCAGGGGCGGTGGATATCGACCACGAAATCCGCCGGTTCGAGTACAAGGTGGAGGCGGGCGCCGAGTTCGCCATCACGCAGCCGGTCTTCGACGTGCAGCAGCTCGAGACCTTCCTGAGGCGGATCGAGCCGGTCAGGATCCCCATCATCGCCGGCATCTGGCCGCTCGCCTCGCTGCGCAACGCGGAGTTCATGAACAACGAGGTTCCCGGTGTGCACGTGCCGGACGAGGTGATGGAGCGGATGCGCAAGGCCGAGGAGCGCGCCCCCGGCGCCTCCAAGGAAGAAGGGATCCTCATCGCGCGCGAGACCCTCGTCCACATCCAGGGAGAGATCCAGGGGGCGCAGGTCTCCGCCCCCTTCGGCAACGTCGAGCGCGCGCTCGACGTGATCGACGCGGTGCGCGCCTGATCGCAGCGGCCCGAGCCGGAACCCGGACCGGGTATTAAGCCATGCACGATCTTGGATTCCTCGGCGACCTCGTCATCATTTTCGGGGTCTCGGTGCTGGTGGTGTTGCTTCTCCACCGCCTGCGCCTCCCCACGATCACGGGCTTCCTCCTCTCCGGAATGCTCCTGGGCCCGCATGGACTGGGCCTCGTCCCCAACGTGGGGCGCATCGAGATCCTGGCCGAAGCGGGAGTGATCCTCCTGCTCTTCACCATCGGTGTGGAGTTCTCCCTCGACGTGGTGAAGCGCCACTGGTGGACGGCGCTCTCCGGCGCGTTGCTCCCGATCCTGGCGTGGGGCGCGGCCGGCGCCGCGGCCGGCAGGCTCATGGGGTATACCGCGGGGCAGGGGGTCTTCTTCGGATGCCTCATCGCGATCAGCAGCACCGTGATCCCGCTCAAGGCGCTCGCCGAGAGAGGGCAGGTCGATGCGCCCCATGGCAGGGCGGTCACGGGGATCGCGGTGTTCCAGGATCTGCTCGTGATCCCGATCATGCTGCTCACGCCGTACCTCGCGCCGGGCGCGGCCCCCGTCGCGGACGTGACGGCTCCGCTCCTCGCGTTCGGTCAGGCCGCGCTCGCCGTCGCCGCGATCCTCTTCGTGGCCCTCAAGGGGGTGCCGCGTTTGCTCGCGGTGCTGACCGCGCTGCGCAGCCGCGAGGTCTTCATCATCAGCATCTTCCTCGTGTGCCTCGGCATCGCGTGGCTCACCTCGCAGATCGGGCTCTCGCTCGCGCTGGGGGCGTTTCTGGCCGGCCTCGTCGTCTCGGAGTCCGAGTATGGCCACCAGGCTCTGGCCGACATCATGCCGTTCCGCGACAGCCTGACGAGCCTCTTCTTCGTCGCCACGGGGATGCTCCTCGATCCCAGGGTCCTCATCGAGCGCCCCGCCGCCGTCCTCGCCCTGACCGCGGTGGTCCTCCTTCTCAAGCCGATCGTCATCGGGGGTCTGCTTCTGGTGACGCGGAAGACCCCGTCCGTGGCCGTACAGTCGGGCATCGCCCTCGCCCAGATCGGGGAGTTCTCCCTCGTCCTCATGAGGTTCGGCGCCGACAAGGACCTGCTCCCTGGCCAGACGACACAGCTCTTCCTCGCCGCGGCCGTCCTCACGATGACCGTCACGCCGCTGATCCTTGCGGCGCTGCCCCGGGCGCTCCCGGCGATCCAGGCGTTCGAGGCGAAGGGTTGGTGGCTCGCGCCGAAGGGGACGCGCGATGAAGTCGGCGAGGCCCTGGCGGATCACGTCATCATCGTGGGGTACGGGTTCAACGGCACGAACCTGGCGCGCGTGCTGGCCGAGATCGGGATTCCCTACGTCGTTCTCGAGCTCAACTCTCAGGCGGTCCGTCAGGCCAGGCTCAAGGGGGAGTCGATCGTCTACGGCGACGTCTCATCGATCGAGGTGCTCGAGCGCGTCGGGGCGGAGCGCGCGCGCGCCATGGTGATGGCGATCTCCGACCCCGCATCCACCCGCCGCGCGGTGGCCGTCGCGCGCAGCAGGTTCCCGGGGCTGCACGTCGTCGTGCGGACGCGCTACCTGGCGGAGGTCGACGAGCTCTACCGGCTGGGAGCGCAGGTCGTAATCCCCGAAGAGGTGGAGACGAGCATGGAGATCTTCTCCCAGGTCCTGGAATGTTACGGCGTGCCTCGGGGAACGCTGATCAAGCACGCCCGCCGCATCCGCGCGGAGCGTTACGGCCTCTTCCGCGAAGGACGTCCCGCGGCGGAGACGCGGGACGTCTCCGTGACACGAGGCGATCTCTCGGGGCTTCACGACGCGATCTCCGCGGCCGAGGTGAAGCTCTGCGTCATTCCTCCAGGAGCGCTCTCGGCCGGCAGGACCCTCGAGGACATCGGGCTGGCCGGGACGGGGGCGACCGTGCTCGCGGTGCTCAAGCAGGACAGGGTCGTCACCCAACCGCCGCCGCGCACGGCTCTGCGGGAGAAGGATGGCGTCGTGCTGATCGGCAGTCCGGAGCAGGTCGGAGTCGCGGTGGAGGCCCTCACGCGCAGCGAAGCCTGACGCGTCCCTCACGAGGATCGAGGCCTGACGGCAGGCGGGCGCGCCGCGCGACGCGAATCGCGGCGGGGCCGCGTCAGGGCTTGGCGTCGGCGGGAGGGGGCGAGATGTACTCCTCGGCGGTGATCTCGGGCACGAAGAAGCGGTAGTCCTCGTACTTGAAGGACGTCTTCTCCTGCACCCTCATCTCCTGATCCCGCGCCAGCGACGTCATGCTGAGCACCTGCTGCGTCGGGTAAGAGAGTCCCTCGCGCTCGAAACCGAACGTCACGTCCAGGTGCCACCCGTGCGGACGCGCGGCCAGCGGAACACCCGCGATGGCGAAGGCCTTGTTGTATTTCATGACCTCCACCTCCAGCCTCACGTGCTGCCCCGTCGGCTCCGCGCTGATCGACCAGAGGTTGAGCGACCTGGCGTCGACGGCGACTTGCCCGCTCCATCCGTCGATCTTCGAACCGCCGGGGTTGGGGGCGATCCCGATGAAATCGATCAGATTGAGCAGCCTGTAGGCGCGGACCACCTGCCCCGCGGGACGGAAGTTGAAGCGTCCTTCGTTGTCGCGCGAGAAGATCTCCGCCCAGAGGTACGCGGGTGGAACCGGTGGCTCGAAATCGGCCCGGCGCCGCTTCCACTCGCCGGCGCGCGTCTTTTCGAGAAGCTGCCGGTACTCGCGCAATGCGCCGTCGACGCGCTCCTCGAACAGGTAGTCGTAGTTGTACGTCTTGCTGTTCTTGTGGCCCGCGGTCTCCACGTCGTACTTGGCCTCGATCACCGTTTCGCGGCAGGTGAAGCCCAGCGCCTCGTCTTTGTAAGTATCGGCGCGATCGGCGAGGGCCTCGCGGAGCTGTTGGAACGCGGCTTCCTCCTGCGGGCGGCCAGCCACCTCCGGCGTGCTCCCGGTCGTCTTCTCCGGGGGCTGCTGCGATGACGTTCGCACGGGATTGGAGAGGAGCAGAAGGATGACGACCGCGATCACTCTTGCCGAGGAACGGTTCAAGGACCCTCCGGGGACGGAGCTGGTTCATCTGCGCGGGCGATGCAGGATCCTAACACAGGCGCGATGGACCGGCCGGTTGCGAAAGCACCACCATGCGATCTCCCGCAGGCGTCTTGACACTCCGGAAAGACGCGTCCTATCGTGACGAGGCGCAAAGCCGGAACGCGCGCATGGAGGAGCGATCATCGCGACGAAGCAGAAGGACTACTGGGGGATCCTTGGCCTGAAGAAGGGCGCGACCGAGAAGGAGATCCGCTCGGCCTACAAGCGTCTCGCGAAGAAGCATCACCCCGACGTCAACCCCGGCGACAAACAGGCCGAGGAGCGATTCAAGGAGATCTCGGAAGCGTACGAAGTGCTCTCCGATCCGAAGAAGCGCAGTCAATGGGAGAGGGGCGAGATCGACTTCGATTCGTTCTTCCGCCAGCGCGCCCGTTCCAGTGGCAGCTCCGGGGACGTCTTCAGCTTCGGGTTCGGGAGCGGCGTGCAGGAGATCCTCAACGAGCTGTTCGGCGGCGGCGCTGCCGCCGCCGGGAGACGACGCGGGTTCGACACCGGGGACTGGATACCCACGACACAGGGAGCCGACCTGGAGTTCGAAGCTTCCATCAGCTTCCTGGAGGCCGCCCGCGGGATCGTGCTCGACGTGCCGCTGGCGCGCACCGCCACGTGCGCCGAGTGCCGGGGAACGGGACGGCACGCCAGAGCGGCCTGCCCGCGATGCGGTGGGAGCGGCCGCATCCGCTCCAACGAGCCGCTCAAGGTGAGAATCCCCGCGGGAGTCAGGGACGGCGCGCGCGTGCGCGCCTCCGGGAAGGGTGAGGCCGGCTCGGGGGGCGGCGAGTCTGGAGATCTCTACGTGAGATTGCGGGTGCGGGAGCATCCGCATTTCCGCAGGGAGGGGAACGACATCCTCCTCGACCTTCCGCTGACCGTGCGGGAGGCCGCGCTCGGGACGCGACTGGAGGTTCCCACCCTGGAAGGGAGGGTCGCTCTCACCGTCCCCGCAGGGAGCAGCAGCGGCCGGCGGCTTCGTCTTCGCGGCAAGGGGATTGCCCCACTCCGCTCCGACCCGGGAGATCAGTTCGTGGTGATCCAGATCGTCACCCCCGACAGCCTCGATGACCGATCCCGGGAGATCCTCGAGGAATTCGACCGTCTGAACCCCCTCGATCCCAGGGCCGATCTGGGCTGGTAGGGCCCCAGCTGGGGGGCCTCCTTCCGCGGAACTTCTCGAAAGTCACCCAAAAAGATAAGAGCCGCAACCCGAAACGCGGGAAAATCAGTCGTGTCAGTACCTTGACGCCCCCCCCAACCCACCGTACCTTCAAATGCGACGGCAGGACTCTGTTCCGCCGTCTATGATTGAGATGTCCAGTCGAGTCTTGGGAATACCAATGAAACCTCAGTCCGCGAGTCGGTTGGCCCTCCCCGCCGCCGCGCTTCTCCTCTGTGCGACGTCGGCCGGATGGGCCGCAGAAGGCATCCAGAGCCAGGCTGCGCCGTTGGCAGCCACCTCCTGGGAGATGCCTGATCGCGACTTCACTTTCCTGACCGGTGCCCCAGTGCGTTTCAGCGGGCTGGAGGGGAGCGACGGCGTGCAGCTCGATCTGGGGTCCGCAGGCTACGACGCGCGCGCCATGCTCGCCGACGCGCAGCGCCAGGCGGCGCGCCCGAGCCTCCTGAAGCTCTACCGTGACGCGCTGATGACTGAGACACGCCGGTCGATGCGCCGCGATCCCTCGCTCTTCTGGGTCGAGTCGTTCGACGACGCGGTCGGTGCGAACATTCACGAAGGGATCCCGATGAACCGGATGCGCAAGTCCGCTGAGAAGATCTTTGGCGAAGCGCATCAGGAGCTTCTGGCGGATGCGCTGAATCACCTCATCGAGACGAGCGAGCCGCTCAGCGCGCTCAACAGGAAGATCAGAGGCATCGACTTCCGCGTCCGCGCCGACGCCAGCCGGTCGGACATTTTGCCGTTCGACGGCGAGACTTCCTCGAGGAGCGACCGCCGCGACGACACCAACGTGAGCTTCGTCGTGTCGAACCATCCGCGTCTGGCGATGGAGACGCGTCTGGGCAGGATCAAGACGAGCGTCGAGCTGCCGCTGCTCTCCCCGGGGATCCGCACGACCTTCAGCACGTCCTTCACCAGCACGATGCGCGGCACGCTCAGCATGGGCGTGGAGGACATGGGCGAGGACTACTGGGTCTCGGCCGGCCTCCGCTGCGGATTCTAGGCCCGACCGTCCCGCACAACCGAAGGTGTGGCCCCCGGCGTCAGTCCGTCAATCCCTCGAAGCGCGGCGCAGGGGAAGAACCGTTCCCGACCCTCGGGGCTCGAGGGCGGCCTGACGATCGGAGCCGAAGATCATCGGCGGCCGCACGCCGCGCGCGACGCTGCGGATGTTGACGTAGCCCTGGATGCAGTCGACGCATCCCGGGAAGGTGCGGTTCCTCCCGCGGTAGACGCAGGCCTCGACCCTGTACCAGACCTGGTACTTGCTGCAGAAGAAATCGTCGAGGGGACCTCTCGTCCCTTCCGGGATCCCGCCGGTCGCCATCGTCATCATCCTTCCCGTACTCTCGCTGTCGCGGTCCGCGCTGTCAAGATGGATTCACGGGAGGGCCGCCCCCTTCCGGTCCCTGCCAACCGCCCCCTGGAGGCGCGCCCACTCCGGGAGCCGGCACCGGCTGCGCGGTTCTCCGCTCGAAGATCGCGCGCCCCAGAAGGCCGCCGACGGTGCCGAAGATGCTGTAGAGGATGAAACACATGCCCGCCGTGATGAGCAGGATCAGGACCATGCCGAAGTCACGCACGATCTGAGCCGCCTGCTGCGCCTCCGGATACATCTGCGCCGCCTGGTCGATGGCCTGATCGAATTCCGCCTGGAGGTCCCCCCCCATGATGACCGAGAAGGCGAGCCACGTCACCAGCATGACGGGGACCGCGACCAGGCCGCTCAGGAGTCCGCCGGCCGCCGCGCGCCCGAAGGTGATCGGCACGTCGGATCCCTTGACGAGCAGATAGGACGTCAGGACGCCGGCGCCGAGGATCAGCGAGCAGCACGCGCAGTTCAGCGCGCCGACGAACGGCACGCCGGACAGGAATCCGAAGATGAACCCGGAAGCGAGCGACGACGTGAGAAGGTTACCTCGTCTCTGCATGGGGCGACCTCATCCTCCCGTAGTAAGTGACTGTGACGGACCCGCCGGGCGATTAAGCAATGCCCTCGGGCTGCTGCGATGAAGAGCAATCTCCGCGCACAACGCTTCGAGCGCCGGAACGAGGCATGCGCCGACGGCGGCGCCCAGAACCGCGCCCGCGACCGCGCGCACGACGGCGGCGTCGGAAATGAGTCCCGCTCCTGCCAGGATCCACGTGGCAAGCGACGGCACGGCGGCCGCCGCGAGGAACGACGCCGTGCCTCGGATCGCTGCACGGGCGCGCACTCCAGCAGCGGCGAGGATGAAAGCGAGCAGCGCTCCTCCATAGATGCCCGCGCAGCGCGCGCACACCGGGAGCGGCGACCCCAGGATGTGAAAGGATCGCTCCGGGATCTGGTGGCATACCGGAGCGAAGAGAAACCTCACCATCGCGGCGCCCGCGTCCAGTCCCGCCGAAGCGAGAAACGGCGGTGCGACGATCAGGGCGCACCAGAGGACGCCAAGCAGCGCCAGGAGGAGCGCCGCGTGGCGCGGCGAAGGCGCGGTCATGGCGCGAGCACCTTGCGGTAGGGGAAGAGCCCAGGTGTCCCTCCCGTGTGCAGGAAAACCGTGCGCTCGCCCTTCCCGATGACGCCGGAGCGGCACATGTCGATCAGCCCGGCCATCCCCTTTCCCGTGTAGACAGGATCGAGGAAGATCCCCTCGGTTCGCGCCAAAGAGCGGATCGCCTCCGTCCCGGCGGTGGTGGGGACGGCGTAGGCGCGGCCGGCCTGCTCGTAGCTGATCCTGACGTCCTCGTCGCCGACCGTCACGGGGCGATCGATGAGCATCGCCGCTTTCTCGACGAGGGTCTTCACCGAGGGGACGCCGAGGCTCTCGGGCATCCCCGGCGGAGCCACCGAGATTCCGGTGATGCGCGCGGGGCGCCCTGCGAGGATGTTCCCCAGCACCAGCCCGGCCATGGTCCCGCCTGTCCCGAACGCCACGACCACGTGGTCGATGTCGAGACGGTCCCGCTGGCTGGCCGCCAGCAGCTCGTCGAAGCAGCGGTTGTAACCGAGGGCGCCCAGTGGGGTGCTGCCGCCGGGACCGATGACGAAGGGACGCCGTCCCTTGGAGAGGAAGCGCTCCTCCTCGGTGGCGAGGGCTTTCGCGACCATCTCCGGCGTCATCTCCGAGGGCCCCATGGAGAGAAAGGTGAGGGTCGCGCCAAGGATCCGGCTCAGCAGCAGATTGCCGTCCACGTCCTCGGGGGGGGACCCTGCCAGCACGAGGCTGCAATCCAGGCCCAGCTTGCGTGCCGCGGCGGCAGTCATGCGCGTGTGGTTCGACTGAACGCCGCCGAACGCGATCACCACATCGGCCCCGGCGTCCACGGCCGCCGCGAGGAGAAACTCGAGCTTGCGCGCCTTGTTGCCGCCGAACGCGAGCCCCGTGCAGTCGTCGCGCTTGATCCAGATCTCGCGCCCCGCGATCTCGGTGGAGAAGCGGCGCGCGTGCTCGATCGGCGTGGGGAGATGGGCGAGCCCGAGTCTGCGAGGCTCAGCCACGTGCGGACCTGGGTGCCTGCTTCATTCAGCGGACTCCTCGACGGGGACGCCGAGCCGCAACCTTATCCGGGCTTCCGGGTGAGGTCAACCTCCCGCGTCATTGCGACGCGGATTCCAGAAGCGGGGTGACGGCTGCCGTGAGACGCTTCCGGTCCGTGGGGCCGTCCGTTCGCGAGACGAGCCTGCCGTCCCGTGCGTAGATGAAGGTGGCGGGAAGCGCTCCCTTCCATGCCGGGTCCACGGCATTGATGAAGACATCATCGTCGCCAGGGGCCTTGATGTAGCAGGGGAACGCGACCCCCTGCTGCTTGAGGAAGGGGATGACCTGATCGGCGAGCGCCGAGGCCATGTCCAGCGACACCGTGAGGAGCGCGACTCCTTTCGGCCGCATCTCCTTCTCGAACGCCACCAGCTCGGGGAACTCCTCGCGGCAGGGCTCGCACCAGGTGGCCCACATGTTCGCAACGACCACGCGGCCCTTCAGAGCGCCGATGGCGCGGGCATAACCTCCGGGGTCGACAGCGGGGACTTCGATGGCCCCGCCGGGAGGGGCGGTGCCCGCCGCGGCGACCGTGACGGCCGCCGCGGCGAGGATGAGAAAGGCGCGCTTCACGCCCGCTTGATCGAGCAGCCGAACGCCTTGGCTTCCTTCTTGCTGACCTCTCCGCCGGAGAGCAGCGCGTCCAGCGCGTTGCGCAGGTCCTGGCTCTTGATCGCTGCCGGGTCCTGCGAGTCGTCGATCCGTCCGTGGTAGCGCAGGATCCCCTTGCCGTCCACGAGGAACACCTCGGGGGTGACCGACGCCTTCAGCTTGTCTGCAATCTTGTTCCCGTCGTCCTTCAGGACGGGGAAGTTCCATTTGTTGTCCACGGCGTGCTTGCTCATCTCCTCGGGGAGCTCGGCCTTGTTGGAGTTGATCCCCAGGAACTGGATCCCCTTCTTCTGGTACTCGCCTGCGAGCGCCGTCATCCTATCGTTGTAGGCGTTGGACACGGGGCACTTCGTCGACACGAAGATGAGGACGACCCCCTTGGAGTCCTTGAAATCGGTGAGCGAGACCTGCTTTCCGGTGTAGTCGGGCAGGGAGATGTCCCCGATCGACTGTCCGAGCATTGCGGTGGGTTCTGCCTCCCCCGCGAAGAACGACGGAACCAGGGCGAGCGCGGCGATGGCCGTGATGGCCAGGGCCGTCGCGGCGCGACGGAACGAATGCATAGGCACCTCCTGAGACATGTGGTTTGGCCGGTCGAGAAGCGGTTTCGCCGGATTATACAACCGTCCAGGAATTACCGCCGGATCGTCGGCGCGGCGATGGGCCCGCCGCCGGCGCAGGATGCGGCCGCTGTTTCGAGATCGCGGATGAAGCGCGCCAGGTCCAGGACGCGGGGTTCAGGCATCCCCTCCCTGCCCCCCTGCCGCAGGTTTGCGAGGGCCCGCTCGAGGAGGCGCAGCGCTCCCGTCCTTTCCCCGCGCTCGATCTTGAGCAGCCCCGCGCAGGCCTGCACGAGCCCCTGATAGAGGGGGCGGGAAGGCCCCTTCGCCGCCAGCCAGATCGCCTCGAACTCCTCATGGGCCCGGAAGTACTCACCCCTGTTGAAGAGATCGATTCCTTCCTCCAGATGTTGCCCCATGGCGTCCACCGTGCGATATTCTCCCAGCCTCGCTAAAACTGCGGTCCCCCGATAACGTATCAGGCGCAGGGGGCAGAGGGAGAGAACGTGACCAGAGGTGCCAAGGGGTGTCTGCTCGCCGCCGTGGGGATGATGTTCATCCTCGTGGTCGTCGCAGCGGGGATCATGCTCACCGGAAGAGTCCGGCGGGACACGATCCTCGACCTGACGATCTCCGGTGAGATCGTCGAGGACTACGAAGACACGCTCGCGGCGCGCATGTTCCGCGGCAAAGTGACGATGCTGCGGGACCTCACTCTCGCGCTCGATACCGCCTCCCGCGACGAGCACGTCAAAGGCCTCGTCGCGCGGATCAAGCCCTTCCAGATGGGGGTGGCGAAGATCCAGGAGCTGCGCGACGGCATCATCGCCTTCCGGGCCTCGGGGAAGTGGGCTCATGTCTATCTCGATTCCGCGGGGGAGTTCTCCAGCGCGAACGGGCTCTACTACCTCGCGACGGCCTTCGACGAGATCTGGCTCGCCCCCTCGGGTGACCTGAACCTGCACGGTCTGCTCGGGGTCACGCCGTTCTACCGCGGCCTGCTCGACAAGCTCGGCATCTATCCCGACATGAACAGCATCGGGGAGTACAAGAACGCCAAGGACATCTACACCGAGAAAGAGATGACGCCGGCCCACCGCGAGGCCACCACCGCGTACCTGAAGGACTGGTACGACCAGATCGTGGCTGGGATCGCCTCCGAGAGGGAGCTCGACGCAGCCCAGGTCGACGCGATCATCCAGAAGGGCCCCTTCCTCGCGCAGGAGGCGCTCGAGATGAAGCTGGTGGATCATCTCGCCTATCACGACGAGTTCCTCGACGCGATGAAGACGCGTAACGAAGGGGATCTCACGCTGATGCGCGCCGAGGAGTATCACGCGAAGACGCAGTCGTCCCGCGGGACGCGCATCGCCGTCGTCACCGGCATGGGGGTCATCTTCACCGGGCGGAGCGCTCAGGATCCGTGGGGTGGGGCGCTCATGGGCTCCGAGACGGTCGCGCAGGCGCTGCGCGACGCCCGTGAGGACTCCGGGGTCAAGGCGATCATCTTCCGCGTGGACTCGCCCGGCGGGTCGGCGCTCGCTTCTGATCTGATCTGGCGCGAGGTGAACCTCGCCGCCAAGGAGAAGCCGGTCATCGTCTCCCACTCCGACGTCGCGGCATCCGGCGGCTACTACGTCTCCATGGGGGCCACCAAGGTGATCGCGATGCCCGGAACGATCACGGGCTCGATCGGCGTGGTGGCCGGCAAGATGGTCACCAAGGGCTTCAACGACTGGATCGGCCTGAACTACGAAGCGATCAAGATGGGGAACAACGCGACGTACTACTACTCGGGCAAGCCCTACAGCGACGCCGAGCGCGAGGTCTACTGGAAGTTCATGCACAAGATCTACGACGACTTCACGGGGAAGGTGGCCGAATCACGCGGCAAGACCGTGGAGCAAGTGGACGCGATCGGCCGGGGGCGCGTCTGGACCGGCGCTCGCGCGGTGGAGCTGGGGCTCGTGGACGAGCTTGGCGGCTTCACAGACGCGATCCGCATCGCGCGCGCAGAGGCCGGCATCCCGGAGGATGGCGACGTGAAGCTCGTCTACCTCCCCGCGAAGCGCACCTTCTACCAGAGCCTTTTCTGGTCGGAGGAGGAGACCCGCGCCGTGGTTCCGATGGAGATCACCGCGGCCCTGCGGGAGATCCAGCACGTCATGATGCTGAGCCGCGAGAACATCTGGCTGCTGGCAGACACCCCCTACCTCGTCCCGTAGCGGCGAGAGGGGACCCTACATCAGGTAGCGCCCCGCCGGGCCCGCGTCACCTTCGTGGGCCGATTCCCAGTACTCGTCGATGGCCTTGAGGATCGACTCTTCCTCGGGGATGGCGAGGTTGTGGAGCGCCCCCACGAGCAGCAGCGTGTGCCCGACCAGGGCGCGGCTCCGATCGAGCCACCGCCTCAGAGGGGGCACGAGATCCTGATGCGCGACCAGCGCCGCGCACTCAGAGGCCGCTTCGGGGCCGAGCGTCTCGAAGATCTCGTCGAAATTATCCAGCACGATCCGCAGCGACTCCTCGCGGCTCATGTCGCAGCCCACGCGCACCAGGCTGGCCACCATGTCGGGATGCGCGCTGCCGTGCTCCAGCGCGCCCTTCAGGTGTGACAGCACCGGCGTCCCGATCCGCGCCAGCGCCCGCTCCGCGGCTCCGTAGATGTAGCCGTTGTCGTCCCCCAGGTGCCTTGCGATCTCCGGGATGAGATCGTCGCGTCGCAGCTCTCCGAGCACGTCGAGCGCGATCGCCTTGGGGAAGAAGGGGCCGCGCGCCTCGAGGGTCCGCAGGCACCAGTCGGCGGCCTCGGCGGCTCCCGTCACCTTTGCCTCCGCGGCCACGGCGATCCGGGCGGGGAGCGCTCCCAGAAGCGCGCCGGTCTCGATGCCGGCGAGCGCCAGAAGGCCGGGGAGATCGCCGTCGGCGGCGTCCATGGCCGTCTGGTAGTTGCGGTAACAGGAGACCTTGACCATCCCTGCGATGAGGAGCCCGATCAGCCACTGATGCATCGCAGGCTCGAGCGGCTCCGCGATGGCGACGACCTGAGGCTCGGTGAACGCGCTGCCGAGGGCCTCCAACTTGAGGGGAAGCTGGTCGTCGCCGGAGTGTTCGAGACGCGCGGCGGAGTCGCGGATGCTGGCGCCCAGGGCGCGCGCGATCTCGCCGAACTGCCCGCGCCCGAAGACGGCGCTCAGCTCATCGTGCTTCGAACGCGGGATGGCGCCGCGCAGGTCGATGTCGTGGCCGCTCTCGATCGCCTTGAATGTCCGGCCGATGTCGATGCGCCCCGAACGATCGGTGCGCACGCACCAGCCCAGGTCCTCGAGCTGCATCCCCTCGAGCAGGACCTTCACGCAACCGTCCATCGGCTCGAGCCCCCTGAAATGCATGGCCGTCAGCCATTTCCGGATCAGGTCGGGCGTGTCCCCGGCGGCCCAGAGCAGCGTCGCGCCCTTGAGGCCCGCCGGCTCCGCGAACAGCTCCGGCCTGCGGAGCAGGAAATCGCGCGCATGGTCCCTGCCGCTCCCGGGACCCTCCCCGTCCATCCGGGCGAGGGCCGCGACCATCATCGCCAGCGAATCCTCCGGGATGTCGCGCTGGTGCAGCGCCGTGGCGGCCAGCTCCGCGGTGCCGTCATAACCGAGGCGCTGGAGCGCGTCGAGGCAATGGCCGGAGAGATGCCCGCTTCCTTTCTTGAATGCCCTGAGGATCATCGAGACGTGCCGCTTCGAGCCGTGCTTCGCGAGGTGCTCGATCACGATCTCGGGAGTGGCGTCGTGCTCGTCGAGCACGAGGTCGACGATGGCGTCGGGGGCTTCGGCGGGAAAAAGGGAAATGACCCGGTCGGCTGCCCAGTAGCGAACCTCCGAGTCTTCGTACCGGGTGAACCGCGTCAACTGATCCAGAGACCAGAGGCGATCGGACATCCCACCCTCAGATAGTGTCCCGTACCCGAAAATCGTTCGGGATGGCGAACCGGAACCGAGTTTATACCAAAAGATCCTGTCGCGAAAGGATTTCGGCGGTTGTGTGCTAGAATCGGGCTATTGATGAGCGAAGTCGCCCCCCCGGATACCGTCGCCCCCCTCAAGTTTGCCGACCTCGACCTGAAGCCTGAGCTTCAGTCCGCGATCGCCACCGCGGGGTATGTCGAGTTGACGCCAATCCAGGAGCAGGTGATCCCGGTGGCCCTCGAGTCGAAGGACGTCACCGGGATGGCCCAGACCGGCACGGGCAAGACGGCGGCCTTCCTGATCCCGATGCTGCAGCTCATCGAGCCCAGCGGCCAGATCCAGGCGCTCATCGTCACTCCGACCCGCGAGCTGGCGATCCAGGTGACCGGTGAGGCGACCAAGCTGTCCAGCGGGCTGAACATGAAGGTGGCGGCGGTGTACGGCGGCACCTCGATCGGACACCAGCGCCGCGAGCTCTTCAACGGCGTGGACATCGTCGTGGGGACCCCCGGACGGCTCATCGACTTCATCAAGACCGCCGTGCTGCGCATGCGCTACCTGAAATGGCTGGTGCTGGACGAGGCGGACCGGATGCTGGACATGGGGTTCATCGAGGACATCGACTTTCTCTGCAAGCGGGCGCCCCTCTCGCGGCAGACGATGCTCTTCTCGGCGACTCTGCCACCTGGGGTCATGAACATCGCCCGCTCGTACATGGTCAACCCCGTCGAGATCAGCGTCTCACCGCGCAAGATGGTGGCCGAGCGCGTCCGCCAGACGATCTACGGCATCAGCGAGAACCGCAAGATGCCGCTCCTGTTCCGCGTCCTGGAAGCGGAGCGCCCCGAGCGATGCCTCATCTTCACGGCGCGGCGTGAATCCACCGGAGAGATCATGCGCAAGCTCCGCGAGAGAGGGTGGGAGGCGGCCCGCCTCTCTTCCCTCCAGGAGCAGCGGCATCGTGAAGGGATCATGGACATGTTCCGTCGCGGCGAGATCCACATTCTCGTTGCGACCGATGTGGCCGGGCGCGGCATCGACATCGGTGACATCTCCCACGTCATCAACTACGACGCCCCGCGGGAGGCGGACGACTACGTGCACCGCATCGGGCGCACCGCGCGCGCCGGCCGCGAGGGGCACGCGATCTCCTTCGTCACGCGCGACGATCTGGAGACGCTCGACGCGATCCGCAAGTACACGGGGCTGGAGCTGCCGGTCCAGTCGCCGGACAACGGCGAGGTGGACGCCTCGTGGACGGAGCCGCGGACCGAAAGCCAGAGTTCCGGGCGCCGCCGCGGGCGCGGCGGACGCTCCAGCGCCGCTGTTCCCGTCGGCGCGCACGCGGGCCAGTCCGGCTCCCACGCCGGCGGCGGGGGCACGGCAGGGCGCCGGCGCGGCAGGCGCCGCTCACGTTCGCGACGCGACGGGGCATGAGCGGGCAGGACACCCTGAAGCCCGCGGCGATTGCCGAGCTGTTCGAGCGCGAAGGATTCATCTGCTCGCCCGACGTCGCGTCGTCGCTCCACCTCTCCGAGGTCCTTTCCAAGCCGCTCCTTCTGGAAGGCCCCCCCGGCGTCGGCAAGACCGAGATCGCGAAACTCTGGGCCGGCCTGCATGAGGCGGAGCTGATACGGCTCCAGTGCTACGAGGGGCTCGACGAGGCGCGGGCGCTCTACGAGTGGTCGTACGGCAAGCAGATGCTCTACGCGCAGCTCCTGAAGGAGAAGGTCGGAGAGCTCCTGTCCGATGCCCCCGACCTGCGCGCGTCGCTCGGCGCGCTGCGCGGGCAGGCCGACGAGTTCTTCTCGCGCGACTTCCTCCTGCCGCGCCCGCTGCTCGCGGCCATCCTGAGCGAGCGCCCCGTCGTGCTCCTGATCGACGAGGTGGATCGGAGCGACGAGGAGTTCGAGGCGTTCCTGCTGGAGGTGCTGAGCGACTACCAGGTCTCGGTGCCCGAGCTGGGGACGATCCGATCGCAGCGGATCCCGCGCGTGATCCTGACGAGCAACGACACCCGGGAGCTCTCCGACGCGCTCAGGCGCCGCTGCCTCTACCTCTACATCGACTTTCCCCCGTTCGAGGACGAGATCAGGATCGTCCGGTCCCGCGTCCCCGAGGCTTCGGAGGATCTGGCGAAGCGCGTCGTGAAGTTCGTGCAGACGCTGCGGCGCTCCGACGTGCGCCGCGCCCCGGGGATTGCCGAGGTGGTGGACTGGGCGCGGGCGCTGGTGGCGACGGGCAGCGCGTCGCTCGACGCCGAGGCGCTGGAGAAGACTCTCGGCGCGCTGCTCAAGAGCCGTGACGATATCCGGCAGGTGCTCGACAACCCCGGAAAGTACCGCTGAGTGTTCTTCGCACACCGAGGCGGAATGGCCACCGGTCGCGAGCCCGTAGGGTCGGATGTCTGAGCAACGGATCGACATGCCCGAGGCGATCCAGCGTTTCATCGCCCGGCTGCGTCACGACGGCATCGCGATTTCACCGGCGGAGACGATCGACGCCGTCAAAGCGGTGTCGGCGTCGGACGTTGAGGAGCGCGACGCGTTCCGCCTCGCGCTGCGCGCCACGCTGATCAAGCGGCACGACGATACGCCGCTCTTCGAGCGCGCCTTCGCCACCTTCTTCGCGGCCCCGGGTCCGCGACGTCGCGGGAAGGGACAGAACCCGGGACCGGGGCCCTCGGGAGAGGGGAGTCGGAGCAGGACGCCGAGCCCCCCGCACGAAGCGTCGCCGGCGCGCCCCGGCCGCATCGCCGACATGCGCAGGAGGATCCAGGCGGAGCGCCGTCGGCCGGGGAGGATCCGGATCATCGTCTCCGCGCGCCCGCCGGCGATCCAGCCTGAGCGTCCCGCGCCTTCCCGCGGGCCCGCGCCGGTGTCCCGAGAGCGCGGGGCATCGTCAGCGCCGCCCGACGCGCCGCGGGCCGCGCCGAAGGGAGGGCCTCTCGTCGCCCCCGACGCGCGCCGGCTCGACCTGATGCGCAGGATCTCCATCGAAGACGAGGCATTGCTCGCGGCGGAAGTCCCGCGGCTGGTCCGCCGCATCCGCCTGCGCGCAGGGAGACGGCACCAGGAAGCGTTCCGCGGGCGCCCCTGGCCCGCGCGCCTCATGCGTCGCAGCGTCTCCACCGGTGGCGTTCCCTTCGCGATCCCGATGAGGCGTCGCAGACCGCGCCGCGCCTCGGTGGTCGTGCTGGCGGACGTCTCGTGGTCGGTGATGAGGGCCTCGGCCCTCTTCCTCATGATCGCGATGGCGTTCCTGAGGATCAGGCGCCGCACGGCCGTGCATCTTTTCGTGGACCGGTGCGTCGAGGCGTCCGATCGGCTCGCGCGGTGGGACCGTCTCGGCACGCGCTCCTTCCAGGCGCTGCTCGAGGGGGTTGGCGATCTCGATCCGCGCGCCCCTTCCGACTACGGCCGGGCCTTCTGGCAGGCGGCCTTCGCGCGGAAAGGGGCGATCCGCGGATCGCGCCGCGACACGGTGATGGTGGTTTTGGGCGATGCGCGCAGCAACTTCCGCGACCCGCAGGTATGGGCGTTCGAGCAGCTCGCCAGCCGTTGCAAGCGCGTCATCTGGCTTCTCCCCGAGCCGCTGGCGCGGTGGCAGACGGGCGATTCGGTCATCGAGACCTACATGCCCCACTGCGATGTGGTCTGCGAGGCGCGCGACCTCGACAGCCTCGCCCGCGGCGTGGAGGAGATTCTCAGAGCGCTGTGATTCTGCGCTACCATCCCCGTCATGCCCACCCAGACGGCCTACCACGCGGGAGATCTCGTCGATCTCTATGACGAGGGGGAGATCGTCTGCGCGGTGGTGACCGGCGAGGAGAAGAACCGTCTCAAGGTGACGACCGAGTCGGGCAAGGAGATGCGCGTCGTCGCCTCGCGCGTGGCGCAGAAGGTCGCAGCAGGCTTCGGTGGCCGCGATCCCATGACAATGGCGCGCGACCACGCGCGCGCCACACGGGCCAGGCTCGAGGCGATCGACGCTGCTGCCCTGTGGGACGTGCTGGTGGACGAGCCGCGGCGCTACACGCTGGAGGAGATGGCCGCGCTCGCGCTGGGCGAGCCCTCTCCCGTCGCGCGCTCCGCCACGCTCCGAAAGCTCGCGTCCGACCGACTCCACTTCGTCCGCAAGGGGGATGACTACGAGCCGCGATCCCGCGAGCAGGTGGAAGAGGCGCTCAAGCGCGAGGCGGCCGAGCGGGCCCGCGCCGAGCGGCGCGCCAACTTCGTGCGCGCCGCTCGGGAGGCATTGGCCGGCGAGCGCTTCGAGCCGCTCGATCGCCGGGTTCATGGCGAGACGATCGCCGACATGGTCGAGCTGGCGATCATGGGCGATGAGGCGCCGGCGAGGGCAGGCGCACTGGAGATCATCGATGAGGCTGCCGTCCCCGCGGGCGCGTCATCCGAAAGAGCGTTCGCGCTGCTCCTGGCGCTTCAGGTCTTCACCAGGGATGAGAACCTCTTCATCCATCGCTTCAATCTGCGCACCACCTTCCCCCCCGAGGTTCTCGAGGCCGCCGTCGCCGCGAAGTCCCGCGCCGAAAGCCAGGTCGGGCGCATCGACCTGCGATCGCTCGATGTGTTCACGATCGACGACGAGTCCACGACAGAGATGGACGATGCCATCAGCATCGAGCCGCTGGAAGAGGGGCGCTGGCGTGTCGGCATCCACATCGCCGACCCAGCGAGCTTCGTGCTCCCGGGCGACCCCGTGGACGTCGAGGCGCTGAAGCGCGCCGCGACGTTCTACTTCCCGGACGTCAAGCTTCCCATGATGCCCCCGGCGATCGCGGAGGAGGCGGCCAGCCTCGTCGCGGGCCAGGCTCGTCCGGCCCTGTCGTTCCTCATCAACCTTTCGCCCCAGGGGGAGATCCTGGAGCAGACGATTGTCCTCTCGACGATCCGCTCGATCGCACGGCTGACCTACCAAGCCGCCGACGCGCTCCTGGAAGGGGAGCGCCCGGACGAGGCGACCGGCCTCGATGGGTCCGCGGCCCGCGCAGCCGTCGCGTTGCGGCTCCTGCGTCCGATCTGCGAGGCGCTCGAGGCGCGCCGATTCGAGGACGGCGCGATCCACATCCGCGCCCCCGAGATTTCTCTCGTGGTGGAGCCCGACGGGAAGGTGATCATCAGGCGCGTGGAAGATCGGGGGCTGTCGCGCAGGATGGTCGCGGAGATGGCGATCCTCGCCAACAGGGTCGCCGCGGAGTTCTGCGTCACGAGAGCCTTGCCAGCGATCTACCGCAGGCAGCCCCCGCCGTTGCCGGCGTCGGGGCCCGCGGCCGCGGGGGACGATGCATCCGTCCCGGGCGGGGGAGAAGATCCCGCGTACGATCCGGTCGCAGTGAAGGCATTGCGCCGCCGCATGAGGCGCGGCGAGGTCGGCCTCACGCCGGATCGTCACCACGGTCTGGGGCTCGCCGCCTACACGCAGGCCACCTCGCCGATCAGGCGCTACCAGGATCTCGCGATGCATCGCCAGATCCAGGCCGCTCTCGCCGGGCTGCCGCCGGTGTACTCCGCGGAGGACCTCGCGCGGATTGCCGCGACGACCGAGGAAGCCGAGAGGGCCGCGCGCGAGGCCGAGCGCGGCACGTACGACTACTGGATCCTGCGTCACTACGAGACGCGCGTCGGCGACGAGGTCGAAGGGGTCATCGTCGCGGTCGATCCCCGGCGCACCGAGATCGAGCTGATCGACACCCTCTACACGGTCTTCCTTCCCGCCCGTCCCGACCATCGCCCCGGCGCGCGCGTGCGCCTCACCATCGAGGCGGTTCGCCCGAGAGCGCGCCGTCTCACGCTGAGAGAATCGCTGCCGTGATTGTCATCATCGGAGCGGGATACGCGGGGGCGGCGACGGCCCGGGCTCTGGCGCGCGCGGGGGCAGGGAGACAGGTCACGATCCTGGAAGGGGAGCCGGCGCCGGGACGTCATGCCTCGGGGCGCAACGCGGGGTTGATCGCCTCGATCCTCGAGCTCGACCCCGACATGCTCGCGATGGCCGTTCGCGGGGCGCGGCTCCTGCGCGAATCCTTCGGCTACACGATGTGCGGGTCGGTCCTTCTCGTCGCATCCGAAGCGGAGGGCGACCGCGTCGCGGCGATCGCCTCCCGGCACGGCGTGCCGACCCGCTCGATGCGCGCGGCGGATCTCGAGCGGCGCATCCCGTGGATCGCCGGCAGCGCGTGCCGCTACGCCGTGCTCTTCCCGGAGGACGGCAAGCTGGACCCCGCTGCGCTTGTGGCGCGCATGCTGGAGGAAGCGAGGGGCGGCGGCGTCACGGTCGTGACCGGAGCGCATGCGACCGCGCTGCGACTGCGCGGCGGCCGCATCGCCGGCGTGGAGACGACGGCCGGGTTTTTCGAAGCTTCGCTGGTGGTCAACGCGGCAGGGGCTTGGGCGGGAGGCGTGGCCGCATTGCCGGGCGGGGGGGGTCTGAGCGATCTCGGCATCGCGGCGTTCAGAAGGCATCTCTTCCACGCCCCGATCTCCGGGCCGTTCGATGCATCGTGTCCGTGGGTCTGGGACCTGGATCACAGCGTCTATTTCCGCGTCGATCCCGGCGGGCTCACGCTGTCGGCCTGCGACGAGACGCCGCACCCTCCCGGTCTGCCCGAGATTGACCCGGGCTCCGCGGACGATCTCGCCGGCAAGCTCCAAGTCGCGCTCCCGGCGGCGGCGCGTCTTGCGCCACAAGCGCTGCGTGCCTGCCTCAGGACCTTCGTGCCGGATCGGAAATTCGTCATTGGTCCCGACCCGCGCGTGGATGGGTTCTTCTGGGTCGCCGGGCTGGGGGGCGCGGGGATGACCGCCTCGGCGGCGGTGGGGGATCTGGCGGCGGCGATGCTCCTGGGACGCGACGTGGACGCGGGGGCGCGCGCCGCCTTCGATCCGGCGCGGCTCATTCCGGCGGCGTGAGGCATGTCGCGCACCTGGCTGCACCGATGCCTCGAGATGTTCGGCGACACGATGCAGGAGCGCTACGGGAAGCGCCCCGACTACGCCGCCCTGGAGCGCCAGCTCGAGCCGGTCAGGTCGGGCGCGCGCCCTTTCTCCTACCGCGATCTGGAGACGATCCAGAACCCGCGCTACGGCGACTTCCGGCAGTTCTGGCGCTTCCCAGCCGAGGGGGACGTGGTCCAGGAGATCGACTGGGACCGGCTCTCGCGTCTGGTGCAGCGTCTCCCCCTGGACGAGACGGAGGCCATCGCCAGGCTCCACGCCGCCTTCAAGTACGTTCAGAGCGTCTCGGTCGTGCTGCGTTTCGTGAACCCGGAGCATTACGGGATCGTCAGCCCGCCGGTGGAGAAGGTCCTGGAAGTGCGGCGCGGCGCGACCGAGGTGGAGACGTATCTGAACTACCTCAGGGACATCCGCGACGCGCGCGATCACTACGGCTTCACGCGGGCCGCCGACGCCGACATGGCGCTATGGGTCCTGCAGGAGAGAGTCCTCTCGACGTATCGATTCCCCGAGCTGCTCGCCGCCTACCGCGCCGACGCATGGCTGCGCGAGCGCAGGACCATCAATCTCCTGGCGGAGATGTCGCGCGAAGAGGTGCTCGAGCTTCTCGACCGGGCGCGCGGCATGGATCTCGAGCGGCCGGAGAAGTGACGGCTTGACAACGAGATCCCGGCGGGCCATCCTCTCTGGAACCTTCACAGCCTGAATTTCAGGGACCTTCCATGACCCCGATGACCGGAACCGTCAGCGCAGAAGACGTCTACAAAGCCCTGAGCGTCGTCTCGGATCCCGACCTGCACAAGGACATCGTGTCGCTGGGGTTCGTGAAGAACCTCGCCATAGAGGACGGGGCCGTCCGCTTCGACATCGAGCTGACGACTCCGGCGTGTCCGGTGAAAGAGACCATGAAGCAGCAGGCCTCCACTGCGGTGGCGGCGCTTCCCGGCGTGCGGTCGGTGACGGTGAACATGACGGCCCAGGTGAGACGCGCCGCGGTGCCGGCCTCCGAAGGGGGAATGCGGCAGGTGAGAAACGCCATCGCGATCGCCTCGGGCAAAGGAGGGGTCGGCAAGTCCACGGTGGCCACCAACCTCGCGCTGGCGCTGGCCAGGACCGGCGCGAAGGTCGGCCTGATGGACGCCGACGTCTACGGTCCTTCGGTGCCGCTCATGCTCGGCAGCGTGGAACGCCCCTCGGCGGCGCAGCAGGAGGGATGGATGACCCCCGTGGAGCGGCATGGCATCCGCTTCATGTCGATCGGGCTGCTCACAGGGCGCGACACTCCGGTGATCTGGCGCGGGCCGATGGCGTCCAAGCTCGTCCAGCAGTTCCTGGGGCAGGTGGATTGGGGCGAGCTCGACTACCTTCTCGTCGATCTGCCACCCGGCACGGGCGACGTGCAGCTCACCCTCACGCAGTCGGCCCCTCTGTCCGGAGCGGTCATCGTCACCACGCCGCAGGATGTCGCTGTTGGCGTCACGATGCGCGGGCTGCGGATGTTCGAGCAGGTGCAGGTGCCCATCCTCGGCGTGGTGGAGAACATGAGCGGCTTCATCTGCTCGCACTGCGGGAAGACCACCGAGATCTTCCGATCGGGAGGCGGGAAGAGAGCCGCCGAGCAGTTCGGCGTGCCGTTTCTGGGCGCGATCCCTCTGGATGCCACCGTAGCGGCCGCTGGCGACGCCGGCGAGCCCATCGTTTCCCGCGCCCGGGAGGAGACCCCCGTCGTGCGTGCCTTCCTGGACGTGGCGGGGCGGATGGCGCAGGAGCTCAGCATCGTGAACGAGAGGACCATGGCCGTGCGCTTTCGCCCCTCGGAAGCGAAGATCGAAGGGGGCAACGTGCTCGTGAAGTGGACCGACGGACGCGACAGCGCGTTCCCTCACCGCGAGCTGAGGCTGGCCTGCCCGTGCGCGATGTGCGTGGATGAATGGAGCGGGGAGAAGCGACTCGAACCGAAGACGGTTCCCGCCGACGTGAAGGTTCTCGACATCCGCCCGGTCGGCCGCTACGCGCTCCAGTTCAACTTCTCCGACGGCCACGCCACCGGCATCTACTCCTACGACAAGCTGCGCGAGCTGGATCCCCGCTCCGTCTCGTAGCCGTCGCCGAGCGGGCGATCCCTTCGACGCATCCGGGAATCGGCCGCCGGGTCATGACCTTGCGGCGAGCGTCATGACCCGGCGATCCGCGAGCTCCCCGCCCCAATCGGGCGGCACCTGCGCCCTACTTGGGCTGTGGGACGATCCGGATGTACGGCTTGGGCGCCTTCCATCCCTGCGGGAACTTCTTCTTCGCCTCGTCGTCCGACACCGCGGGAACGATGATGACGTCCTGTCCCTGCTTCCAGTTCACGGGCGTTGCGACCTTGTGCCTTGCCGTCAGCTGGATGGAATCGAGCAGCCGCACGACCTCGTCGAAGTTGCGCCCGGTGCTCATCGGATAGGTGAGGATCGCCTTGATCTTCCTGTCCGGACCGATGACGAACACGGAGCGCACCGTGGCGTTGTCGGCGGCCGTCCGCTCTTTCGCCGTGCCCGTGGCATTGGGGTGGATCATGTCGTAGAGCCTGGCAACCGTCAGGTCCGTGTCGCCGATGATCGGGTAGTTCGGCTCGTGCCCCTGCGTCTCCCCGATGTCCTTCGACCACCTCGTGTGGTCGCCCACCGAATCGATGCTCAAGCCGATGACCTTCGTGTTGCGCTTGTCGAACTCCGGCTTGAGGCCGGCCAGGTACCCCAGCTCGGTCGTGCAGACCGGGGTGAAGTCCTTGGGATGCGAGAAGAGGATGGCCCATCCATCCCCGATCCATTCGTGGAAGCGGACCGACCCTTGCGTCGTTTCCGCCGTGAAATCAGGTGCTTCGTCGCCGATGCGCAGCTGCATGACTGACCTCCAAAAGAGGCGCCGGCCCAAGGACCGTGCCGCCTGCGATGGGTTGCGAAGGGGAGCCCTGCCCGGAGGGACCCATGGGGATTACGAGCCAACGCGATGCAGGAATCCTAGCACTGTCAGCGGGCCGTGGGGCTCTTCCCTGAAGCACAAACTGCGAGTGGGATCGCGAGGGGGGCTGGGGCCCCCGAAGGTCAAGCCCCGATGAGGGGGCCTGACCTTCGGGAATCCAGGTTGATCTGACGTCTACCGGGCCGAGGCGCCGGCGGGGACGTCGGCGGCCACTTCGTGTGTGGCGTCCATGCCCAGCTCGCGCACGAGGAAGCTCCACTGGTCGGTGACCTCCTCGATGAGCTGAGTGGTGGAGCGCCCCGCGCCGTGGCCCGCGCGCGTCTCGATGCGGATCAGCACCGGGTCGGTCCCGGCCTGCGCCGCCTGAATCGTGGCCATGTACTTGAACGAATGCGCCGGGACGACCCGGTCGTCGTGGTCCCCCGTGACGACCAGCGTCGCCGGGTATTTCGCCTGCGGCTTGATGTTGTGCAGCGGCGAATAGGCGCGCAAAACCTTGAAGTCCTCCGGCTTCTCCGGGGTGCCGTAGTCGGAGGTCCAGGCCCAGCCGATGGTGAACTTGTTGAAGCGCAGCATGTCCATCACGCCCACGCCGGGGAGCGCGGCGCCGAAGAGGTCCGGCCGCTGGTTGAGGACCGCACCGACGAGCAGCCCGCCGTTGCTGCGTCCGCCGATGGCGAGCTTGGGCGAGGAGGTGTATTTGTTGGCGATGAGCCATTCCCCCGCGGCGATGAAGTCATCGAAGACGTTCTGCTTGTTGTGCAGCATGCCCGCCTGGTGCCACTCCTCGCCATATTCGCCCCCGCCGCGCAGGCACGCCGACGCGTAGACGCCTCCCATCTCCATCCAGGTCAGCATCGAAACCGAGAACGCCGGCCTCTGCGGGATGTTGAAGCCGCCGTAGCCGTAGAGGTAGGTGGGGTTGGAGCCGTCCTTCACGATCCCCTTGCGGTGGGTGATGAACATCGGGATCTTCGTGCCGTCCTTCGACGGGTAGAAGACCTGCTCGGTCACGTAGTCGGCCGGGTTGAAGTCGACCTTCGGCTGGCGGAACACCGTGCTCTTCCCGGCTGCCACGTCGTAGCGGTAGATCGTTGACGGCGTGGTGAATGAGGTGAACGAGTAGAAGGTCTCCTTGTCGGCGCGCTTGCCGCTGAAACCGATGGCCGACCCGATCCCCGGCAGGTCGACGTTGCGGACGAACGCGCCGTCCAGCGCGTGCACCCTCACCTCGGACTTTGCATCCGCGAGGTACTCGGCGATGAAGTGGTCCGCGACCAGGTTCACGCCGCGCAGCGTCTCCTTCTTCTGCGGGATCAAATCCTTCCAGGTGTCGCGCGACGGCGTGCGGGTGTCGATGGCGATCAGCTTCCCGCGCGGCGCGTTGAGGTTGGTGTAGAACCAGAACACCGGACCCTCGTTGCCGACGAAGTTGTAGGTGGCGTCGAAATCATCCAGCAGGCGGACGATCTCGGAGTTCTGCGCCTGGAGGTCCTTGTAGTAGAAGCGGTTTTTCTCGTCGGTCCCTTCGGAGACGTGGATCAGAAGATACCTGCCGTCCTCGGAGACAGTGGGCCCGAAGCCGTACTTCTCCTTGTCCGGCCTCTCGTAGACCAGCGTGTCTTCCGACTGCGGCGTTCCCAGGCGGTGGAAGTACACCTTCTGGTTGAAGTTGGCCTGCGTGAGCTTCGTCTTCTCGTCGTATTCCTTGTAGCGGCTGTAGTAGAAGCCCTTGGCGTCCTTCGTCCAGGAAACATCGGAGAACTTGACCCACTTGATGTGATCCGTCAGATCTTTGCCCGTCGCGGTGTCCTTCACCTTGAACTCGCGCCAGTCCGAGCCGCCGTCCGACGTGGCCCACGCGAGGTAGCGCCCGTCGTCGCTGGGCGTGTAGGCCACCATCGAGACCGTCCCGTCCTTGGAGAGCTTGTTGGGGTCGATGAGCACGCGCGGCGTGCCGTCCAGCGACGTGACCGTATAGAGGACGCTCTGATCCTGGAGCCCGTCGTTGCGCGTGAAGAAGTAGTTGTCGGCGGCCTTTTTGGGCGCGTTGAAGCGCTCGTAGTTCCACAGGGCCGTGAGGCGCTCCTTGATCTTCTCGCGCGCCGGGATCGTGCTGAGGTAGCCGTAGGTCAGCGCGTTCTCCGCCGCGATCCAGGCCCGCGTCTGCTCCGAGTCGGGATCCTCGAGCCACCGGTACGGATCGGGGACCTTCACGCCGTTGTAGTCGTCCACATGATCGCCGCGCGGCGCGGGAGGATACGCGAACGGTTTGTGCTGGATGTCCTCGGCGGCCACCAGGAAGGAGAGCGTGCCCAGTACGCACAGGAGGATCGCCGCATACGCCGGTAACAGGTGTCTGGTTCGGTGTCTCTTCATGTCGGACCTCATCGTTGATGTGCTGCTGTGGCGTGCGCTGTCATGGCTCACCCGGCGGCCGTCGCGTCCGCGGGGGAGCGTGACGAACCACTCGATCGGAAGTGGCTGGGACGAAGGGGGAGATCGAGCACCGTCAGGAGCCCGGCGCGCGGCGGCGCCACGGCGTGGCGCGCGGCGTTGATCAGACACGAGACGGTGGCCTCGTCGCCGGGGATTCCCCCCTGGATCCAGAGGTTCAGGCCGGGATGCCCGTTGATCGTGATCGCGTCGTGCGCCCCTTCGACGCCGGCCTGCATCAGCATCTCCATTCTGATCCGCTCCGTCCTGCCGCTCCTGGCGATGAGCGTCTGCCGCAGGCCGGTGACGGGGGCGTCGGGGTGCGAAGCGCGACGCGAGCGGGGCTTCGGCGCCTCGTCGGCGCACAGGACCCTCACGTCCTCATCCACGCTGGTGATGTTCCATCCCATCCCGCGCGCCACGAGGTGCGCCGACTCGCGCAGCCCCACGTGGCCCATGCTCCCGTCGGAGACGAGGCGGTTGGCCTCCTTCCACGTCATCCCGATGCCGACCTTCTTCTGGAAGACGCGCCGGCGGCTGAGCGGGTCGAGCACACGCTCCACGGCGATGTGTTCGACCTCGCGCGTGGCCCCCGAGAGAGCGAGCACCAGAGCGTCCATCACGAAACCCGGGTTCACTCCGGCCCCGAGAAGAGCCACTCCCTTGGCGCGCGCGGCGCGATCGAGCCGGCGCGCCAGCCCGGGCGCGGCCGCCTCCGGGAAGGCCATCTCCTCGCACGACGTGACGCAGGGGAAGCCCGCCCCGAGGATCTGCTCGAGCTGAGCCACGATCTGCTTGAGGCGCGACCCGGTGGAGTGGATGACGATGTCGTGCGGGCCCGAGGCGAGTGTCGCCGCGGGATCCGCCGTGACCTCGACGTCGGAGCTTCCGCGCATGCGCAGCAGCGAGTGCAGGCCGCGGCCGGTCTTGCGAGGGTCGACGTCGATGGCCCCCGTGATCCTGACATCGGGGTCGGCGAGCAGCGCCCGCGCCGTGGCGCTACCGATGGATCCCAGGCCATACAGGCACACCCGCAAAGGCCGGCCTCGGCTCACTTGGCAACCACCCTCTTGACGAACTCCCCGGTTTCGGTCGCGACGACGATCCTCTCGCCCGCTTCCATGTAGAGGGGAACCTTCACCGCGGCGCCGGTGGCGAGCCGGGCCTCTTTCATGACGCGCCCCGAGGCCGTGTCGCCACGCACCGCCGGGTCGGTCTCATGGATCTCGAACTCCATGAACTGGGGGAGCTCGATATTGGCCACGCTCCCGTTGAACAGGACCGACCTGACGTTGGCATTCTCGGTCAGCCACTGCGTCTTGTCGCCGAGGTGCTCGGCGCTCAGATGGAACTGCTCGTAGCTCTCGGCGTCCATGAAGTGATAGCCGGTGCCGTCCTCGTAGAGGAACTGGGCAGGGCGGAGCTGGAGGTCGGCCTCCTCGAATTTCTCGCCCGCCTTAAAGGTCTTGTCGAAGACGGCTCCCGTCAGCAGGTTGCGGACCTTGCTGCGCACCAAGGTTGCGCTGCCGCGGGCCGTGGGGGTCTGGACGGTGTAATCCATCAGCTCGAACGGATCACCATCGATCAGGAGGCGCAGCCCCTTCTTGAAATCCCCCGTGACGATCATGCTGTGAAACCACCCCCCGAACCCGGTTGCAAACGGATATTCTAGCAGACGCTGCGGTGGGGGCAGCGGATCAGGTCGGCGCGCCCGTCAGCAGACCCACCGTGCGGCCTTCGAGCAGAGCCTCGGCGGCCTGCACGCAGTCTCCGACGTCCTTGGAGTAGCCGTGGACGCCGATCTCGGTGGCGAAGCGGGGCGTAACCACGGCGCCCCCGACAAGGACCTTGTAGGGGAGTCGCTTCTCTTTCACCACGTCGGCGACCACCTTCATCTGCATCATCGTGGTGGTCATCAGGGCGGACAGGCCGATGATGTCGGCGCTGTGCTCGTCGGCCGCGGCGAGGATCGTCTCCATCGGCACGTTGCGCCCGAGGTCGTACACCGAGAAGCCGAAGTTGCGCAGCATGATGGCGCACACGCTCTTGCCGATGTCGTGGATGTCCCCCTTCACCGTCGCCATGACGATGGTCCCTTTGTGCTCGATCTTGCCGCTCGCCTCGAGCAGCGGGGTCAGGATCGCCACCCCCCGCTTCATGGTGTCGGCGGCCGCCACCAGGTGGGGGATGAAGCGCTTGCGCGCGCCGAAGAGATCCCCCAGGTGCCGGATTCCCGGGGTCATCACATTCACGAAGAGATGGAAGGGGTCGGACCCTTCGGCGAGGGCCTTGTGGATCAGCCCTTCGATGCTGTCGCGGTCCCCCTCGACGATCGTGTCGTAGATGGTCTGTTCGGTGGTCTTCGGCCCACTCTCCGCGCGCGCCGCGGCCTTCTCCGCTTGGATGGTCGTCTGGAGGTCGATGAAGCGCTTGCAGTCGGGGTCGCGCCCCGCGAAGAGAGATGCGGCCGACAGCGCCTGCTTCAGCTCCTCTTCGTAGGGGCTCATGATGGCGGCGTCCAGTCCGGCGGAGACGGCCATGGAGAGGAAGGTCTGGTTGATGATCGACCGGTTGGGGAGGCCGAAGGAGACGTTGCTCAGCCCGAGGGAGGTGGGGTTCCCCACGTCGCGCGAGATCATTCGGATCGTCTCGAGGGTCTGCGCCGAGGCGGCCTGCATCGCCGAGACGACCAGCGCCAGCGGGTCGAAGATGATGTCTTCCTTACGGACGCCGTGCTTCTCCGCCTCCTTCAGGATCCGCTCGGCGTTCTTCACCCTCACCAGGGCGCTCTCCGGGATCTCGTCCTCCGCGCACAACGCGATGACGGCAGCGCCGTACTTCTTCACCAGCGGGAAGATCAGATCGAGGCGCTCCTGCTCGGCGTTGATCGAATTGACCAGCGCCTTGCCGGGGTAGTTGATCAGCCCCTGCTCGAGGGCTTCGATGTAGGACGAGTCGATGACCAGCGGCAGGTCCACGACGTTCTGGATCGCCTGGATTGCCTTGCCCATGAGCATGGGCTCATCGGTCAGCGGCACGCCGACGTTCACGTCCAGGGCGTCCGCGCCCGACTCGAGCTGCTTGCGCGCCTCGGCCACCACGAGGTCCATCCTCCCCTCGGCGATGGCCGCGGCGAACTTCCTGCGCCCGGTGGGATTGATCTTCTCGCCGAGGATCCGGAAGGGGTGCCCGGGGCCGATGATCAGCGTCTTCATGCGGCTGGTGATCCGCAGCCCCTCGCGGTACGTGCGCGGCGCCGGCGGCTTTCCCTTGAGCATCTTTGCGATGCGGCGGATGTATTCCGGCGTCGAGCCGCAGCAGCCGCCGATGATGTTCGCGCCGGCCTGGTGGAACTTCGGCGCCCACTGCGCCATCGGCTCGGCGGCCATCGGGAAGACCGTCTCCCCATCCTTCTGGATGGGGAGCCCCGCGTTGGGCTGCACGGCGATCGGGCGCTTGGTGCTGCGCGCCATGATCTCGATCACGGGGTGCATGTGCTCGGGGCCGGTGGAGCAGTTCGCCCCGATGATGTCCACGCCGAGCGATTCCATCATGGCGGCGGCGGTCTCGGGGTCGGTGCCGGTGTCCGCGAGGCCGTCCTGGGTGAAGGTCATGAAGGCCATCAGCGGCGTCTTCCCCCGCACGTCGTTGCAGGCCATGATGGCCGCCTTCATCTCCTGGAGGTCGAACATCGTCTCGATGGCGAGCAGATCCACGCCTGCTGCGATGAGCGCGGCGGCCTGCTCGCGGAAGATCTGGTAGGCCTCGTCGAAGGAGATCTCGCCGAAGGGCTGGACGGTGGTGCCGGACGGGCCGATGTCCCCCGCCACGAGAATGTTCGGGCCCCCCGCCTTGCGGGCGATGACGACGGCGGCCTCGTTGATGTCCTTGAGCTTGCCGTAGGCGTCGTACTCGGCGAGGCGCCTGCGGCTCGCGCCGAAGGTGTTGGTCAGGAGGATGTCTGCCCCCGCCTGGGCGTACTCGTGCTGCACGGCGCGGATCGCCTCGGGGTTCTCGAGGTTCCAGAGATCGGGGGCGTAGCCGGCGGGCAGACCGCGCCCCTGGAGCAGCGCCCCCATCGACCCGTCCAGGATCATCACCCGTTGCTTGAGCGTCTCGAGGATCACGCCTTGCGCTCCCATCCGATGACGGCGGTGACGGACTTTCTCGGCTGGAGGATGGAGGTCTCGGTGCAGGAGACCCCGATCACGTCGGCCCCCACCAGGCGCAGCAGCTCCGCCTGCACCGTCAGGTCCCAGTCGCCGTAGCCCGGACTGTACCTCATCGTGCGCTCGTAGCCCGCCCGGTGGATCTCGGTCTGCACGATGGCATCCACCCGATCGGCCATGTAGTCGGCCATCCAGCTCCCCACGACGTCCAGAAAGTACGCATCCGCGACGTCGTCCTGCTTGAGATCCTCGATCAACTGCTCCAGCGCCGGGCCAATCGTGGTCGCAAGCAACGTCGCATGGTCGCAGCGCGACAGCAGCTTCACCATGTTGCTGCCGATGAAGAGGTTCTCGGATTCCTCCGTCGTCACCCGATCCTGCCGCGTTTCCTTGATGTTGATGGTCCGGTAGCACCCCTGGCCGAGGATCTTGGTGTAGGCCCGGTCGATGGCCCTCTTGATCGACTTGGCGACTCCTTCCTCTTCCAATTCCTTGACGTACTTGAGCCGGGGGATCCGCAGCTCACGCAGGACCCGCTTCTCTTCAATCTGGAACGGGATGCTCCGGATCACCACCGGCTGCGCCCCGCGGCTCTTGACGGTGTGCATCGAACCTCGTTATTTGTTGGGCTCAAAAGACTTCGCGCCATTCTAGTGACGGCGTGTGGGGGAATCAAGGATAGGTCTTGTCCGGTTTTGATGGACAGGGTACGCTCGGCGGGACGGGAGTACCGTCCCTCAACGGAGGAGCGAGACCATGGCGACGAAAACGTCGGTCATCACCATCTACGGCAAGGCCGGCTGACCCTACACCACCGCGGCCCGTGAGGACTGCGACGCGCGAGGGGTCAAGCATCAGTACTACGACGTCAAGGCAGACCGCACGCACCTGGACGAGATGCTGAAGTTCAGCAAAGGGGAGAGAAGAGTCCCCGTCATCGTCGAGAACGGCGCGGTCACGATCGGCTTCGGCGGCACCTGAGGCGTCTGACGCCGGCGGTCCGCCGGCGACGAGCTCCAGGCACCCGAATGATCTGATCGCCCGGCACTCTGGGGCGCATGGCCGATCCGACGATGGACAGTTGATTCCGCACCGAGGTGCGGCTCCATCGGTCCAGTCTGCAGCGCCATTGTTTGTGGCGTCCAGCCTCGCAATTCAAGCGCCTTGCATGCGGTCGAACTCCCCTCCATCTTCACCGAATTGACCCGCTGACGGGTGGCTCCATCGCCTGCTCGATGGCTCGCCTTGAGGCAGCAGGTCGCATTCGCGAGGACAAGAAGGAGGAACATCTGATGATGCAATCCCAACCCCAAGCCACGCCAAGTGAACAACCCAGGCAACTCGATTCGGCTGAGCAGGCCCTTGTGATGCAGCGCCTCCGCTCAGAGCAGAATCTTGCACTCGGTATCGCAGCGGGAGCGGTGGCCGCGGCTGTTGGAGCAGCGGTATGGGCGGTGGTCACGGTCATCACGAACTATCAGATCGGTTGGATGGCCGTGGGCGTGGGCTTCGTGGTCGGCCTCGCGGTTCGTACCTTCGGAAAGGGCCTGGATCAAGTCTTCGGTATTGTCGGAGCAGGGCTGGCCCTGCTCGGATGTCTCGCCGGGAATCTCCTGGCCGTGTGCGGAATGATTGCTCAACAAGAGGGTCTCGGCTTCTTCGCCGTGTTTTCGAGCCTCGACATGCAGGTCATTCAGGAGCTGATGGTTGCCACGTTCAGCCCGATGGACCTGCTGTTCTACGGGATCGCCGTGTACGAAGGCTACAAGTTCTCGTTCCGGGATTTGTCGGCAGCCGAGATGGAGAAGCGCGTCTCCTGAAGATGACGCGCGCGGCCGCAGGATCGCGAGCAGCAGCCTAGGCCGAGCCGGCCGGCACTTCGTGACGCAGGATGGCGTACATCCACTGATCGAGGACGTGGCCGTTCTTGATGACGCTCTGCCGGAGTGTCCCCTCGAGACAATAGCCGGCCTTTTCGAGCACGCGCGCCGACGCCGGGTTCGAGGCGAAGGGAAGAGCGAACAGGCGCCGCAGAACCGGGTTCGTTCTGAAAGCGCGATCGGTCATAAGCCGCAGCGCGTCAGTCGCAATCCCCCGTCCCCAGAACTCGTGCCCAAGCCAGTAGCCGACTTCGGCGCCAATCCGCTCGACGTCGGTGCGCTCGGTGTACCCGACCCCGCCTGCGACCCGGCCATCCACCTCGATCGCGAAATACGTGCACGGCGACTTCTCATTGGCCTTCGCGATGAAGCTGCGCGCATCCTCGATGCCGTAGGGATTCGGGAAGGCGTCGCGCAGTCCGAGCCAGACGCGGCGATCGTTGGCCTGAGCGGCGAGCTCCTCTGCGTCTGATTCCTGCCATTCCCTGATGAGGGTCAATGCCGCCCCTGGACTCCATCTCAGCGTTCGCGCGCCGCGCGATGCAACAGCCCGCGTCGAATCTCGCTATTTGGTTGGGCTCAAAAGACTTCGCGGCATTCTATTGAGGGCCGGCAGGCGAATCAAGGATGGGTCCTGTCCGACTCGAGCGGGAGGCCACCCCGTCAACATTCCGATGGCCTGAACGTCGGGATCAAGTTCTGACTTGAGCGGACTTACCGCAGGTAGTATCCATCGCGGGCGGAGACCTTGGCGCGGGGACGCGACACCGTCACGGTTATATCGCGCCACACGCGTCCCTTCCTGTCCTGCTTCGCGTCCTCCTGGGTCGGCGGGTAGTAGGCGAGCGTGTAGTGGTGGCGCAGCTCGTCCTCGATCTGGCCGTAGGCTTCATCGAGCTTCGAGGCCTTCTTGATGAAGTAGGCTCTCCCGCCGCTGCGGTTGGCCAGGGTGCCCAGGATTTCCCCGAGCGTCCGCTGCCGGTGAAA
>Ga0137428_1000087_pt1 | contig 45188 bp, 62 predicted proteins | sample EasRivERMZT718_2_FD_102305 | JGI IMG/M metagenome (GOLD analysis project Ga0137428, IMG submission 102305) | Soil microbial communities from meander-bound floodplain in the East River, Colorado, USA - East River MetaG ERMZT718_2 | ecosystem: Environmental > Terrestrial > Soil > Floodplain ...
CACGCCAGTCATCTGTGAGATGCCGCGAGGGATGCGCGCCTTCATGCCGGCCACGAAGCCGGTGCCGCCCTCAACGCCGAGATCCGATGCAAGCTTGTCGAGCCCGTGGATACCGGCTTGCAACTCGCCGAGCCGGATCACCGTGCTGTCGTTCATCGGCCGAGCCTTCGTCGCACGCTCACCGACTGCGGCGGTGTTGGGCGAGATACCCATCGGCCGCGTGCGGATCAGGTTGCCCGACGCCTTGTCGTACTCCTCGACGCGGTCCCCGAGATTCATCTGGTACGTCTCGCGCTGCGGGGCACGGGCCTCACCCATCGCCTTCGCGGTAGCGATGGCCTTCTCCGTGTCGATGGCCTTCTCGCGTCCGTACTTCTCCAGGCTGCGAGCCGTCAACTCCTGAAGCGTCTCGGGCTGCAACTCCATCGCCTCGACGCCGAGGCCGGGAGCCGCCGGCACCTGCACGGGAGCATGCGGCTGCTCACCCGTGAGTAGGGAGCCGTCCTCGGTCGGTCCGGACAGCTCGACAGACTTACCTTTTCGGCCCTGGCGCATCATGTACGCCTTCTCCGCGGCGTCGAGCTGGGCCCGCTCTGTGTCCAGCTCGATGCGTCGGATCTGACGCTGCTCGTCACGATCTTCGCGCTCGTTCTGACGCTTCCGCTGCTCGCGGCTTTCGCGGGCAATCTCCAGCGCCTCCTGTTGCTTCTTGATGTCCAGTGCTTCCTTCAACATCTCCAGCGAGTTCGTGCCGGGGAGGATGGCCGAGCCGGGCGTAGCTCGAATCTCTGGGTCACGCCGCAGGTTGGGAACTCGAAGAGCCATGTGATTCCTTTTTACAGGGGACGGCCGAGAAGGTGCGAGATATCAGGCATACGCACGCCGGGGCGCCCCATGGCCTGATAGGTCTGCATCATGTCGCCGCCCGAGTTGAAGAGCCCACTCAGCAGCCCTGTGCCGCGGCCCGCCTTGTTCTGCATACCCGGCTTCGCGGCCATGTGATCCATTTCGTACTGAAGTCGGAACATATCCGCAGGGTTAAGCCCGCCTTCCTGGAAAGAGCTGGAGTCACTGGACGATCCGCCGCGCGTACGCGAGCTGGACTGACCCTGCGTCTCCGTGCCCTTGCCGAAGGACTCGATGAGGCCTTGGAGCATGCCGAGATCCTGCCCCTGATTCGCGCGCACCCTGTCGGGCACTTGGCTGAGCAGATCCGAAATCGTGGCACCGCGCTGACCCTCAAGGGCCGCACTCGCCGCACCGGCGGAGGGGCCGAAGCCGCCCATCGCCGCCGCCCGGTTCTCGACGGACGCGCCGATGTTCTTGAACGTGCGATTGGCGTTCCGTACTGCCTGCGCCTCCATGCGACCAGCGTCGGAGCCAGTGCGGAGACGCCCCTCGATCGAGCCCTTGAGCAGCCCTTCGAGTCCCTTGTACTCTCCGGTCACGAACGGATTCGACTTCTGATAGAAGTTCGAGTCCGTGTTAGAGAACATGTTCGAAGAGCCCTGGCTGCGCATTACCGGGTTCGCAGCCCCCGGCCCCTGGCCCTGCATGAACTGGCCAATGGTGCTCGTCGGGTCGAACTTGCCGGCTAGGTTGCCGTAGCCCATACCCTGCCAGTCAGACACAGCGTTCTTGTACGCCGCGTCCTCTTGCTTCTGTTTGGACTTGCCCCCGAAGAAGGAGCCGATGCCCTTCAAAAGAGAAGGGCCGATGGCTCCGGCGGCGGCGAGGAGAGGGAAAGGCATGATGTGATGACTCCTTACGGGGTTTCCATGGATTCAGTAACGATTAGCTTGCCAACAGTCAGCACACGTAGGTGCATCTCCTGCGGCTTCTTCGGCGGCTCGGCAGCGCGCAGCTCGCGAACTTCAGCCTGGAGCCTGTTCACAAGGGCAATTGCGCTGTCTAGAGTTTTCCACACCCGCTCAAACGCACGACGCACGTCCATGTCGGCACCGCTCGGGATGTATCGCTCAGAGTTCACGCGGACATCTCCTGACCTTGCGGAGTGTCTGCGCCCTGGAGCGGGAACACCTTGACGGGCTGTGAGCCCTTTTGGTTCCCGGTAGGTGACACCCACATACGCACGTTGTACATCTCAAAGCCCGGGTCATCCGCGCCAATCGCGTCTGTGCTCTGAATCAGGAACCGGGCGCGCTTGCCGAAGGAACCACGAGGAAGCGGGACGCGATACACAGTATTAACACCTGCGGTGACTGTCACCGGCTGCGCCGTGCCGGCCACGCCGTCGAAATAGGGCGTCACCGTCAGGTTGTTCGCCGCGAGACAGCTCAGCTCCAGCTCATAGATGTGGACGAGATCCCCGCCGCGACTCGCCTGTACGTAGCCGGTGTCGAGCGCTACCGCGTGCTGCGGGCGGCTGCGGAAGCTGATATTGAAGTGCCGGAGCGCGAGGGCGTAGGATGAGCCGATGAGCCGCACCTGCGCGAGACGAAATGAGCCGAAGCTCGTGATGTCGTTGCGGAACACCTGGAGTCCTGTCGTGTTCGCCGTGAACTCGACATCCGTCGTCCCATCTTCCTTAAACACCTGCACCGTGCAGTCTTCGGAGCCCGTGTCGATGCCAAGCTGTATGTCATAGGCATCCTTGAAAATAGCGGGAGCCGAGGCGTCAGCGAAGCGCGTCCACAGCTCGTACTCGATGTTTTCCCCGTTGTCCTGCGTGCCCTGGTCGAGCAGGTACACTTCGCCACCTGTGGTGCCGGCGAGTACGCCGCCAGTCGGCTCACGGTGCAGCGCGGAGATTGTGTACGGATACAAGTAGCGGTGCCAGCGCTTCGTCACGAACGAGTAGCGGTACAGCTTGTCGCTCGTCGTGGTGTCCACGCCTTCGGGAGCGAGGAAGTAGAGGCTTCGGTTGTCCACGACGAATTGGAAGTCACCCGTTGCCGTGTTTAGTGGCGCGACACCGTGCCGCGTCTTCCCGCGGAAGAGAGGCTCGATGTCATCGAAGGGGAAAAAGGTGACGGTGTCGCCGTTCATCGCCATGAGCCCGTCTGCGGAACGGTAAATCACATCGTTACCCTCAACCCACACTCCGCGATCCACGGGAGGGTGCGGGTTGTGCATCGGGCGCGCGGCGAAGTTCACGGTCCCATCCGGATTCTCGTCTCCGTCCCCGGTGACACGGAACACGTCGCGCTTCGTCCCCACGTAGAGGCCGGAAGGCGTCTGCGCGAGCCAGAGCGGATCGGGTCCGATGTCACGCGTCTGGTATACGCTGAACGTGCCGTGCGCGTTGCGCTTGCTGAAGTAGAGGTAGCCCTCACTCGTCAGTACGGCCATGCGGTACTCGAATGGCCCGGCGATGTCGATGATACCGACAGGCACTTCGACGAGCCCGCGGATGAGCGTGATGTTCTGCTCCAGCGCGTCCACTTCGGACGAGAGGATGTCCGCCACCATATCCCCGCCAGGCGTGGTCGGGTAGCCGAAGTCGTGCGAGATGAAGCGGGACCGCTCCGCTGCCGTGTCCAGGTCGCTCCCGCTCCCGCCGCCTGATGTGTACTCGTCCAGGCGCATCGAGGAGTTGTTAGGGTCGACGCCGAGCACGGCGACGCGGTACCAGTCGTCGAGCTGGCCCCCATTCAAGTACACCCAAAACTGATTCGTGAGCGAAGCTCGGTTCTGAATCGCCGTCTCCGAGATCGTGACCTGCAAGCCCTGCTGGTACGCTTCGACGGGGTCACTCGCCTCAGAAGGCGGCGACTGCACTTCGATTCGGCCATCCGTGGCCGCGAAGACTTCCTGGACGCGCACCCGGTACGTGCCCGTGTAGGCTCGGAAACCGGCGGCGAACCAGTTGATGCTGTCGAAACGAAACTCCTGAGAACTGCCCGAAGTCATGTGGACAACGACGCGGACAGCACGGACGGTGCTCCAGTTGCGGCCCTCCGTCGAGCCGTTGCGCTTGAACTGGTTGCGCATCACGGCGAGATGCGTCCAGGCGGGCGACGCGGAGACGGCGAGCCTAGGCAGGCTCACGAGGGGCAGCCGGTCAGGCCGGCCCAGGCGGTGCGCGTTACGCACAGCGCGATCAGCCTCACCCTTCTGGAGAAGTGGGACCACTTCGGCCGGCGAGGGCACGTCGTCGTGGCCCTGATCGACAAGCCGGGCTTCAACCGCGGGGCTCGACGCGGGCTGACTCCCGCTGTAGTTCGCCACGTCGAAATCGAAATAGTAGTAATCCGACTGGAACGCGTCGGCGGCGGTGCCGAGGCCGAACATGATCTGAATCATCTTCACGCGCTCGGGCGCAGCGCTGTACACCTTGAAGTCAACCAAATCCTCAGCGCTCTCCTCGTTCCCGCCGAGCGTCGAATAGTTCTGATCCGACGCGAAGGTGCGCGTGGCCGAACCGCGATCTGTGGCGAGGATCTTCACGGCCTGGAGCGAGCAGGTGCCGCCCGTGCCCGCAACGGTGATGTTCGCCACGTCGTCCATCGTGAAGGTCGTTGAGCCGGTGACGGTGACGGTGTGCGCCCCGTCAAGAGCGGGTGTACTGCCCGTGTGTCCGTCGATCCAGACGACATCGCCCGTTTGGAAGCCGTGCGCGGTAGCCGTGGTTACGGCCTCGGTCGAAGTCGAGGAGGACGTGATGACGATGCCATCGCCGCCCATGACGAAGGAGAGAGTGCCCTCCGTCGCCGCGAACGGGGTGCTCTCCGCCGCAGTGCAGCGCGAGATGACTTCTGTCGAAGCCGCGATGGTGCTCAGCTCGGGCCGAGTATTCGGCTTCGGGATGAACCAGTCGTATACCGTGGTGCCGTCCGTCGCCTTCCGCGTGTTACTGCGGGCAGCGAAAGCCCAGCGCGCGCTCTTACCCAGCGCGATGCGGCCGGTGCCGTTGAAAGTGCTGATGCTGACGCCGTCCTGATAGAGCTGATTCTCAGCCGCAACGAAGCGCTTCGTGCCGCCGGTCAGGACGGCAGTCAGGATGTTGTTCACTTCGTCTGTGTCGCCGAGTGCGGACTGTATGAGTTCCGACCCGGCGCGCAGCGTGACACTGCCCATCTCGTCCAGCGTCAGATTGTCCGCGCGGAGGAGGGCACCGGCCGGAGCCCCGATGGCGTCAGCCCTCGGAATCCAGCTCGAAGCACCCTCCTCGGCGAAGAGGTTAGGCATTAGGAGAACTCACCCTGTTCCTGTGTGGTGCCGTTGTCGCTCACGGAGCGAGCGGCGAGCGTCGTCGAAGCATCGTCGCGGTACACCGTCTGTGTGGTAGCCGTCTGTATGTTGCGGTTGAAGCGACGCCGTTTAAACCACTGCATCAGCTTGCGGAAGGTGGAGCCGTCGCCAGCCTGCTCCAGCACCGTGGTAGGCTCGGGGCCTTCGAGCTGGTCCCACACGCCCTGTGCCCCGGCGACCACCGTGTAGGTCGCGCCGGTCGGAGTCGTCGCCCAAGCGGTGACGGTCGCGACCTTCGCCGCGCTGTAGTCCTGGATAACCCGGGCTTGTCCTGCTCCCGTGCCGCTCGTGACGATGAGCGTGCAGTTGTTGTAGTAGTCGGCGGTCGCGGCGGCGTTCGTGCCCAGCGTCGCCGACGTGCCGGAAGCCGCGGCGAACGTGCCCTCATCAAGCACCTGGGGATAGCTGCTCCGCAGCCCGCGCCCGGTGCCGTGGGGGGTCAGTGTCACCGCGTCGTCGTTGGCGGCGTAGGCAGCGGCGTTGATGATCTGCTTGCCCAGCTGCTGCGAAGTCCGCACACGAATGAGCACGTCCCGGGCCGCGTTGCCTGAGTCCGTGATCCACACGTAGGTGTTCTCGGCCGTCAGCTCGGCAGCAGTGAGCGTGATCGTGTAGAAAGCCGTGGAGCCGATCCGGGTCGGGGCGTTCGTAGCGTTAGCCGCGGCTCCCCCGTCCTTCGTGACCTGACATTCCGCAGCGCTCCAAGGAGCCGCCGCGCTCAGGAACTTGTCCGAGCTGGAAGCGGCCGGCGAAGCAGCCAAGAATACAAAAGCCTTCTGCACGCCGTAGACGGCGTCGAAGTCGAAGATCAGCAAGTGGTCCTCCAGAGCGGCTTCGGCCGCGGGGTCTGAAGCGGTCGTGAATGAGAGCGTGGAGCCGGAATTACCGTCAGTTAGCCCCGGGTATGGGAAGTCCACGAAGGCGCGGAAGTAGTAGAGTGTGCTAGACGTGAGAAAGCCCGCCCCCAGGCTCGCGCTGACGGCCTGATCTCCGTCTCCTGAGAACTCCTGGAGAGAAGTGACGTTGTCCCAGTTGCCCTGTACAGAGCCTGCGTCGTTGTCACCGTAGCCGAAGCGCACGATACAGGTGATGCCGTTCGGATCGATAGTCGCATTCAGCGTCGCCGACGTTGAGCCCACGCTCGACGCCGCCGCGGTGGTGACTTGGGGCTCGTCGGCCGCCGTCGTGAACTCGACTATGCTGCCCGTCAGCGTCGTCTCATTCACCGTGGTGCGCGTGACGACGAATCGATACTCATAGGTCGTTTCGGGGTCGAGCCCGGTCAGGGTCGCAGTCGCCGTCGTTTCCGCGTAGCCACTAGTAGCGTAGCCAGAGGCAGTGTCGTCGGTCCAGATCGTTTCCCCGTCTTCCCGATGCTGGAACTTCGCCGTGACGGTGGAGTCCGCCGTATTGGGGAAGAAATCGCAGGTGAGGATCGCGCCATCGGCCGTGATCGTGCCTGCTGCCGGAGTGTCAGCAGTCGCGGTAACGGCGCGGGTCTTGACGCCTAGCGTGGAGCCATAGACGGTGTTTCCCGTGCCGTACTGATGATGAACAGCGCGGAAGACGTGGTCCTCGTCGGACGCCCGGGTGAGCGCGGCGCTGATCGGGAACGGTCCGCCGCCTTCCGGGATCAGCTCGCCGTACTGTGTCGTGTTCTCGCCGACAGCGGCATACCCATAGTCAAACCAGCCGTACTTTGTCACGCCGAACTTGTGCGGGTTCGTCGCCGAGCACTGGCCGTTGAGCGTCAGCCCGGACGTGTGTGCCCCTTGATCGACGGTGCCGTGCGCGTAGCCGAGCGTATCGCAGGAGAGAGCCATTTAGCGGACCCTCCGCCCATACTGCCAGGGGAGTTGCACCGTGGGCCGCTTGCCGGCGAGGCCCGCGGAGCCGCCCATCACGATGTCTTTCCGCGTGAGCCGGCTCATGCGCGTCTTCGCCCGCGACATCATCGAGCTGTACCGCCCGGAGTAGTGCGTAGCCAGGGCCTTATCCTGCCCAGCGCCCTCCGACGCGTATGCACGAGCCACAACCTTCAGCTCCACGGCGTCATCCGCCCACAGCGGGAAGTTGTCATCGTAGTCCGTGGAGTCCTCCAGCTTCGTGGGCAGGATGAAGCGCTCCAGCGTGAAGTGGTCGGCAGTCTCGGAAGGCAGGTTCACCTTGTAGAGCGTATTGCCCTCGATCCCGTAGGCGAACACATTGCCCTCGACCTCGTTCCAGATTCGGTTGTCTCGGATGATCCGCTCCATGCTCAGGTGCGGGATCATCCGATTCTTCCACTCGCAGCGCGTGACGGCCGCGGTATCCTCGGGGAGCGGATACGCCGACTGCCCCTCGTAGTCCTTGATGTACGTGTACGCCTCGTTGGCAAGAGTCGAGTCCGTGCGCTCGAAGAGGATCTGTGTCTCAGCAGCAAATTCGTCGCGGGCCTGATTGAGCCAGCTCGTGAGCCGAGCATCGGACCAGCCAAGGCGTGAGTCGGAATTCGGGTCTACTAGTTTCGTGCGAATCCGGGTCAAGTGAGAGGAGAGCGTCCTCAAAGCGAACCACCAAGCACCGGCACGCGGGACGTGCTGTGGCCAAGGTAGCCGAGAAGCCGGACTTCTTCTCGTAGATACTCGTTATAGTGCTCCATCGCACCTGTGACATCCTTCTCTTGAAGGAGTAACTCGTAGAGTGCATACTCGACAAGCGCACGGTGAAACTGTCGGGGAAACAGCGGCTCCTCCCCGTCCCCCAAGAGATCCGGCGGGAGCGCGGACACGTAGAACTGCCAAGCGGCGAGCGCCGTCGTGCTAGGTTGCGGGAACGACTGGAGAACATTGTAGCCGCGAAGCACGAGAATTTCCGGCTGCCCGCTCACGTTCGTCCACTCGCGATAGCTGAAATCCATGAACTGCGGAGTCTCGAAGCGCATCCACCACTCCGTCACGCCGTTCTTCACGCGCGTGATGCCAAGCACCCCGTTGTCGTCAATGTTGGGTACGACAACCTGCAATACGCCGCTCTCCATGTCCACCGGGCGCGGCTCGCTGCTCACGTAGAACTCCGTGGCCTCAGCGAGACAGCGATAGCCATTGTTGATGGCGTCGCGGACGTAGGAGCGCAGATGGAAGACAGGCGTAGTCACGTCCTCTTCCAACTCTTGCAGCACCTGATTCTGGAGTTCCTGAAAGGTCACAGCGGCTTCCCTGTTACCGCTTCATGCGCGGCGAGCGCCTTCACGTAGTGCTCATGTCCTATCACCGGGCGGTCGCCCAAGTGTCCGACGGTGACGCCGGTGTGAATGTAGGGCTGGAAGCCCGCACCCTGCGCCTTCAAGCAGAAGTCGAGATCCTCACCGACGCCGAAGCGGCCCCAAAACTCGAAGTGCGGCGTCGGCATACTCAGGAGTAGCTTCTTACTCGTGAACGCGGTGCCGAAGCCGAAGCAGTCCACCGGATAGAGGAGATTGCCCGCCGGCCACTCTCGGTAGCTGTGCATACCCTTCGGCCCAGGCCGGCCAACCTTGCATATGCTGCAATTCTCGCCCAAGCACCACTGTCCGAACATCGGCAGATGCAAGCCCTTGCGCTGGTAGTAGATGCAGGACACGAGATCCTGGCCGGCGGAAGCCAGCTTCAGGTACGCGTCCGGCTCAGGCACCATGTCCGAGTCGCTCCAGAGGACGCCGTCGCAGTCCTCTTGCAGCACAGTCGCCACGACGGAGTTCCGCGCATCGGAGAAGAAGGCACCGTCCGGGCTCTCGTCGCCCCCCCACTGCACACCGTGATTTGACGCGGTCATCATGGCGGCACGAATCGCCCGAGCGGACTGCGGATCGACGGGGCCGTAGGTCGGGACGGCGAGGAGTAGCTTCACGCTTGACAACCGTGGTACACTGGAGACATGAATGGATTTGAGAAAGCGCTTGAGGATGTCGTACTCTGGCCCGTATACGCCATGTTCATCGCGGGCTGGCTTGCCGGGGCTGGGGCCGTGTATGTCATTGGTGAACGGATAGTTACCTGCGAGCTGAAGCCGTGGCTCCGTAGCCGCCGCGACCGGCCAGCGTCTTAGCCAGCAGGTCCGCCAGCGTCGATCCGCCGAGGCTTGCCCCGGCCACGGTAGACACGCCGGCCGGAGCGGGTCCGCCCATCAATTCCGCGATCCCGGCATCCTGCCCCTGCCGGTTGCTCGCCACATCCGCCCAATCGAAGCCGCCGCTCTGGAAGAAGGGCTTCCCGGCGAGCTTTTGGAGCGAGCCCGCGAAAGCCTCGTTGCCCAGGCCGAGCAGATCCACCACGTTCGCGGCCATGTGTGGCGGCAGCACCTTGCCCGCCAGCTTCGTCAGGTTCTTGCTCGTGTTGACGTGCGCGTCCGCGTTCTCGTCCATCATGCCGCCCGCGGTCTGCCCGCCGACGACATCCGCGAACTCGGCGAGCTTCCCGCGCATTTTCGTGTACGGGTCGCGCACGCCCTTCTGGAGAAGATCAGCGAGCGTCATCGCCGAGGCCCAACGTGAGAGGCTGCTTCTTCGCCTGACGCTCGGCCCACAACTGCAACACGACGGGAGCGGCCCTCTTCACGACCTGCCAAACCTTCAACCACATTACGCAGACTCGCCTTTCTTGCCCTCGTAGTCTGAGGAGCACACATCGCCCCGCTGCCAGAAGAAGTGTCCGAAGAGGACGCCCACCGCGGCACACACCCACGTGGACATGAAACCCCACGCCAACATCACGCCGATTGCGAAGCCGAAGCCCATTGGCACGAGAGGCCGTCTGTTCAGCCGCCAGATGGACTCACTGATTGTGTCCTGCGGATGTTCATTGATGAGCGTGTAGACTTCGTAGAGCAGCACGCCCAGCGTGGCGATGAATATGGGCCGCGGCAGCACCGCGTACATGAACCAAACGAGGCCGAGCAGCATCACACCGGCGACGACTCCGGTAGACAGAGACTTCCCGCTAGGCAGCTTCACAGGAAGCTTCACGGAACCTCCAAATCGACACAGGACGCGGGTACCTTCTCGCTACACACGCGCAGAAGGCCGCGCCCCTCGACCTTGCAGAAGTACGGATTGCCCTTGAAGCCGGGCCAGATTTCCAGGTTGCGATTCGTTCCGCGGATCACTTCCCACTGCGGCGTACCGATCAGCGGCTCAGCGCACGCCGCACCATCTTCACCGCCGTCCACGCCAAGATCGCACCAGCGACGGCCACACAGACCAGCAGGGGTGCCGTCTTCCTTGACACCGTAGTAGTACTCGAACGTGACATCAGCATACCTCGAAGCATCGATACGGATGCGGGCTTTCGCCCGGAGCCGCTGCGGGTCTGGTGCCAGGCGGCATACTGGAGCCGGAGCCGGCGTAGGGGCCGGCGTCGCGGCCAGAATCACCGTGTCGCCCGCATATGCGTTCGCCGCGTCCCACACCTTGCCGCGAGCGTGGTTGATGATGTGATAACCCTCGCCCCGGCCGGCCTCGTTGACGATCTGCAACTCGTGCGAGCCCATGGCCCAGGCGCAGTAGCCCTTGCTCACCAGTTCAGCGACGACGAGGCGATAGAACAGCGCAGCGTTGGCCGAGCCCTGCGTGGCCCAATCGGCGATCAGATCGTCCACGAACAACTCAGGCCAGTCAGCGCGCACAACGCCTACAGCCGCGTCCACGGCTTCCGCTCGGGTGGCCGCTACTCTACCAAGCCCAGGTCCCCAGGAGGGGGTGACACACGCAGCCGGCAGGGGCGGCGGCGGTGTCGGGGACGGGGTGGGAGTGGGCACAGGAGTCGGAGGTACCGTGGGCGCGGGTGTAGGGGTTGGATCTTGCGGACCGTAGTTGTACCAGAGCCCGCCGACGCACACCCAGCCCGGGCCGGGGTTCGGCGTGCTGCACGGCTTCGTGACGATCGCGCAGTCGATAAGGAGGAGCGAAAGGACGACGGCGAGCAATTTCTTCATTTGGGGTCGAACTCCACGTGGATGTGTTCGTTGTCCTTACCCTCAGCTTCGAGGATCACATCGAAGTCGGAGCCGAGCACCGTCTTGAGCCGCTGCAAAGTGCCCTTCTTGTCGAACATGCCCTTGCTGCGGATGTCGAGGGCCAGTCCGTCGTAGTGCTTCGACGCCCGCATATGTGTGCCGTCAACCCCGCTCGTGATGACGACGAAGGGGAGCAGCTCGCGTATGCACTGGAGCATCCATGCGGGGGCGAAGTTCGCGTGAAGCCGGGCACTGGACTTGAGAGAGATCACTTCGACACCCACGCGCTGATGATGCCGATAATGGCCGCACCCATAAGCCCGAAGCCGGCGCTAATGAGGCGTTCCTGAACCGTGAGCCTCACTACGCGCACGGTGAGATCGTCCACCTTCATCTCCAGCCTATCGAGCCTGTTGACGATCATGTCTAGGACCTTGTCCTCCATCACGCGGCCTGCTGAATTCGGACCTTGCCGGTCCAGTACGCCCAGTACAGCCGCCAGACGCGGGGGAGCAGAAGCTCCGCCCAGGTCACGTCCGCGGGCTTGTAGCTGGTACTGCCACAGGGGCAGACGTCTCCCGTCTTCACCATCTTCAGCTCATGAAGCACGGTGAACACGCGAGAGCAAATGCGACAACGGTAGAAAGGAAATCGGTTTGCGTAGTCAAGAATGATCACAGCCGCGCCTCCCACTGCAAGAAGTATACCACAGGTGGCACGCCTTTGTCAAGCAAAAAGCGTGCCACCTGTATGTTGTTGGCTTTACAGGGCGCGAATGAACACCTTCTTGGTCACGGCCGTGGTGACGGTCGTGCCAGCGACGGTTTCGAGCAGGTACGCGGCGTGAACGACTCCGCCGGTCGGGGCGGTGATGTCCGCGACAAGGTGAACGACGGAGGCCGCGGTCTTAAGCGAGCTGCCCGCAGGCATCGTCACGTTCGTGGTGCCGTTGATGATCTTCGTGGCGCTGTGGTAGCCGTAGGTCTGAACGCGGAAGTAGCCCGTGTCCTCGGGCGCATCGAGAGAGACGCCAACGAACAGGCCGAGGGTCGCCGCAGCGGCGAGGGTCACTCGGTTGCCGTCCGGGGAGGCAACGTCGAGCACGACGGAGTCACCGGCCGCGAAAGCGGCGCCGCGGACGTTCTTGAAAACGCCGAAAGCCCACTCTTTGCGATCCCGGTTAAGCGATGGGAACTGCATATTCGTAGTACCTGAAAGGCTGCTGAGGGAGTGCCCCGGCCGGCGCAGCGATACCGGCCGAGGCGAGAGCCTGCTGGCTCAGTGTGAGCGCAGGTTACGAAGAGGCGTCGTTCTTCAGTCCGCCCGTGACGCCGTTCTTCCGGCGGTTGTCCGTGAAGGACACGCCCTGCCAGAGAATCAAGTTCGTCTTGGCGTCCTGATCGGTCGGCTTCTGGAAGCCCTGGGGCTCGAAGTCGGCCTCACCGTCGTACTTGATGCCGAGGGTCTTGGTGTTCAGCGAGTACAGGGTGCTCTTCGCACCGCTCGCCACGGTCACGGTGTTCGTGTACGCGTCGGGCACGAACTCGTCCCACACGACGGGCTTCCCGCGGAGCGTGAAGTTATCGAAGGGGATATCCGCGGTCTTGATCGAAGTGTTCTGGTAGAACGACGCCAGAGCGCGCTCGATCAGCTCGTAGCCGAGCTGGTCGGCGACGTGCAGGTCGGGTCCGCCACCGGGGCCCTTGCCGCAGTTGTTGATCTGGTTGCGGAGGGCGTTGAGGATGGTCGCGTAGGTCGTGAGAGCCGACGCGTCCTTCACCTGGTTGCGCCAGAACGAGTAGGTGCTCTGGTTGATGTTGCCGATGCTGTCCGACGTGGCGTTGTCGTAACGCACGAGCGAGGGGAGCGGCTCGATGAAGACGGAGCCGTTCGCCGGGGACACGTACTGATCGTACAGGTTCCCGCCGTTGACGCCGTTGCCCTGGAGGAAGGCGCGGCCGAACTTGTCCTCGATGCCGAGGACGGCCTGCTTCGTCTTGGCCTTCAGGAGATTGAGGATGCGCTTGTCGCCCTTGTTCTTGCGCTCTTCGATACCGGAGATCGTGACGGATCCGGCCATCTGGCCCCACTCGTAGAAGGCGCTCGTGATGCCGTCCACGGGGGTAGTGTCGAGCACGTCGTAGCCGGCGTAGGAATCCGCCCGGCCCAGCTCGTGCATGAGGGGGATCTGCACGCGGTCGCCGCCGCCGTCTTCCTCATACAGCTTGTTCTTCTTCATGATGTAGTACAGGAGGACGTTGTTGGTGGAGATCTGATCCTTCAGCTCACGCTTGATGTTGAAAAGCGTGGTCGAGAGTACGGCGTCGTACGACAGAGTCAGGGAGGAGGGAACGGCCATTGGAGACTATCCTTTCAGTACTTGTAGCGCTGGCCCCGCTTCGCCGCCTCGAACGCGCGATCCATCGCGCTGTTCAGGTCTGCGGCGGGCGGCGGGGTTGCAGAAAAGTTCCCTTTCGGGGTCGCACGTGGGCCGGCGCTTGTGGCGGCAGCTCGTGCAGAGTCGATCATGCGGTCACTGGTGGCCCGCGCGTCCTTCGCGCGGTTCGCCCGAGCGGTGGCGAGTTCGTAGAGATCGTCGAGACGTTCGAGAGTCCACACGCCATCCTTCGGCGTGTAGTTCCCGGCGAGCTGCATCATGATGGGCTGAAACTTCTCGTAGTCCGGATGCTTCGCCTTGAACGCCTGAAGCGTCGCCGCGCTCTCGCGCTGAACGCTCTCACGCTTCACCGTCTCCAGCATCTCCTGCACCGGAGTGAGGGCAGACTTGGTGTGCGTGCTCAACATCTCCTGAAGGATCGGAAAGAGCTGCTGTGTGATGCCCTCACCGAACACTGACCTCAGCTTCTCCGCGGTCGCTGCCGTCGGGTCCGCCTGAGCCACTTCCTTCGCCTCGGCTATCGAGAGCCCGAGTTCCTTCGCCATCTGCCGCACAGCCGCGCCCGGGTCCGATTGAATAGCGCGCAGGAGGTTGAGTCCACCCTCCAGCTCTTTCCGCTCGGCGGCGAGAGACTGGGTTTTCCGGGTGTACGCTCCCTGCATCGCCTTGCGAACCGCGGCGGGGTCGCCGGCAGCAACCAACTGATCGAACTCTTCCTGAGAGAAGAACTCGCCTTCGGCAGCGGATGCGTCGTCAGCGGTAGGGTCTGCCTGTCCCTGGTCCGCCCCATCCTGCGCTTGCGTGTCGTCACCGGCGGTCGTGTCGAGTGCCTGTTCGGCTTGCTCGAACGACTCGTCGATGACCGTCTCCAACGCCATCTTCACGTCTCCTTCAGCCGGCGCATTTCCTCGGCGAGATGCCGAGCAGGCCGGAAACTTAGAAATGACCACCCATGAGCAGCTCTTCGATCTTCCGGTTCATCATCGGGTGACGAACCTGAGGAGCTGATGCGGGGTCAACGAGTGTCTGTAGTCCGGGGGGTGCAGCGGGAAGCAGCGGCGCAGCAGCGGGCTGAGGCCGAAGGCCCATGCCCGGTAGCACACCGTTCCCTTGAGGAGCAGCCGCGGGAGCCGCACCGCCACCGGCGGCACTTCCCCATCCGCCGGCACCGCCCCACATCAGCCCGCCTCCCTTGAGGAGCCGCGCGGCCCCGCCCACGCCCTGCGTGCGCGAGTCGCCCGTCACCTTGAATTCCTTCGCCCGGGCGCCGGCTTCCGGCGTGCCCAGGTTGAACATGTCCGAGACGCGACCCCACACGCCCGAGCTGACGAGATCAGCCAAGCCCTCAGGGGCCGCGGGGGCACCGATGCCGCCGCCGGCCGGGCTACCGATCCCCCCACCACCCCCGCCGCCACCGGCCCGCGGGTCGCTCGCGCTGATGCAGCCATTTAAGCCGTGTGCTGTCATGCCGTCCGGACAGTTGTCCGGCTGCTCAACGCACGCGCCCCCGGAGCCCTCCTTGCGCGAGCGGTACGGCATCTCCGGCGGGCACCCCGAGTCCAGGTGCTTCCGATCCGCGGCGCTCTGCTCCTTTGCCTGTTCGGCCGTGCGTATGCCGAGGCGAACGTCCTCTGCTTCCCTCTCGGCCAGCTCCCTCTCGGCCTTGCCGTAATCAGGCATTCGTTACCTCAGGCCCGCAACAAGGTTGCAGGGGTGTTCTAGCGAAGAGGGCTCGCAGAGCTTCCTTGCCGGCGGCGATGCCGCGGAGCAACGAGCTGCTCCTGCAAGGGCTGCAAAGCCAATGGCCACAGCGATCGCAAAAGCGAATGTCATCGGTGTACGTGCAGATGTGACAGCGTCCACGAAGCTCTTCGTACATCCGGCGAAAAAAAGGGGTTAGTACTCTGTAATGTTCGAGTTACGGGGCTTCTGAAACTCGCAGTTTCGCTCTTTCAGGAGCTTTTCGTGCTGCCTGAACGAAGTCACGGCCGGGTTGCCCTCCAGCCGCTCGTCGTAGAAGTACACCCGGTCCGTCCCGATGGCCGTGAACGTCGGCCGGCCGTGCCCCCCGCTGCAGAAGGGCCAGGAGCCGACGAAGAGCGGTACGCCGCACGAAGGGCAGGGCTCCGACGCGGTGGAGTCTGGGCTCACTGATTCCGCCGGCCCTGCCTGATGCGCGTTTTCGCTCTTCATCTAGACGCATTATACCACAATATGCAGTGGTTGTCAAGCGAAAACTGCGTATTCGTTGTGGCCGATTCACTGGCCGGTGTTACTGTCGTCGACTCAAGGACTTACGGGGCGGTTGGCGCGGCCATCTGGCCGGTTATCGCATTCGCCTGCTGCTCGGCGCTCGGTGGACCGCTAGGGCCTTCTCCGCCCGGCCCGGGTCCACCCTGAGGCGGGCCACCCGGAGCCACGCCCATGCTCATCGCCACCTGCTGCATAATCTGGCCGGTGAGTACACCAATCATCGCCTGCTTGATGTCGTTCAGGTCGCGGTTGGAGCGGAGCCCGTAGAATTGCAGCGTGCGCCGCAACATCGTGTCGCTGGATGCGAGCACCTGCATGAGCTGCGGATTGCTGAAGAGAGAGAGCACCTGATTCCACTGCTCGCGGCGTCGGTCCTCGCTGTCCGGGGCGATGGACTCGATGTCGATTTCGACACCAAAATCCATGTCTCCGATTTCCTTCGCCTGCACGAGCTGCCACGTCTGCGCGACAGCCATCGACTCCTCCATTGCGGTTGGCGAGGAGGGGTCCACCTGCGTCTTGATCACGAAATCAAGGGACAGCCGGTCGCGCGCCGTCTTCAGGATGAGCCAGACGATGCGGGACAGCCAGCCGGCCACGATCTCTCGCGCGAACGTCTCGCGGTGCTTCATGTTCGTGTCGATGATTGACGCCTGGGTCGCGGTGTCGCTCTCAGCCACACCCTGCGCTTCCCCGCCGATGCCGAGTATGCGAGAGAAATCCGCTTGCGACTGCGGCACGGCCTGCATCGCCGCGGAACCGAGCTGCGCATCCTCAATCGGACGGAGAGCACCGGCCACGTTCTCGATGACAACCTGCCCGTCGATAGGCGGGCCGGTCAGCTTGTCGATCTCGACCGCCTCCATCCCACCGGCTCGCATCGCGTAGCGTCGGACGAAGCGGCGACGGTGCGACTTCATCATGTTCCGCGCTTCGTTCATTTCGAGCTGCGGGCTCACGCCGCCCGCGAGCCAAGGCATCGGCAACGCGGAGTCGAGTAGCTCGTGGAACTTCAGCATAGCAAGCGGTAGGTACTCGAACGGCTCGTTTTCGAGCAGGAAGTAGCATCCGTCCTCACGGAAGACGTGCCGCATCTTCGTGCGTAGATCCCAAAAGCGCCAAACCTTGTGCATCCCCATCTTCGCGGCGTCCTCGTCATCCTCGTCACCGTTCGAGACTCGGCTCTCCGGGTGCTGGTAGTCGCCGCCGGGCTTGATCTCGTCGAGTGCCTCGGGGTTATAGAACGCGTTCCTCTTCAAGTCCGAAGGCCACGCCCAGTCGTAATAGGCTACCCAGTCGTTCCGGTGCAGGAGGTTGTGCGACACTGCCGGGAAGCGGAAGTGCTTCGCCGGGATGCGCTTGACGAAGAGCAGCTCGCTCTCGATGATCGTCGCTGGCTGGAGCACGGGGCCGTTCTCGTCCGTCAGCGCCCCACCCTTCTCGTCGAGCGCGGGCTTGCCTACGTTCGGATTCTCGATCGGGTTCGCGCTGTAGCCGACTTCCACGACACCGAATCGGTAAAGCGACTCCTTCGTCGCAAGCAGTGTCTCCTCGCGAAACGCCGTGTCAGGGTCGTGGATGAAGTGGTTCGCGATCTCCTCAATGAGCTTCGCACGGTCATCGAGGTTCGCGCCCAAGTCGTCCGCACGGCCCGGCCGCATCGAGACATGGACGCGGGGTCGCTGGTACATCAGCTGTGGGAGGCGCACTTCGACCGCGGGGAAGAACTGGTTCAGGATGTAGTAGTCGTCACCCTGATCGCCCGACTCTTGCTGCCCGGCGTAGAACTCCTCCAGCGTGTCGCAGTTGAACTTCTCCTCCCAATCCGCGTGCGTCTGCCCGGAGTCGGTGAGGCGCTTCACCAACTGCTTGAGGCGCTTCTTCTGCGCTTCCTGGTCGTCGGTGGCCTCAAGTGGGGCCTCCTCCTGCTGCGGTTCGGGGGTTTCCTGCTCGTAAGCCATGCTTATCTCCGTGCCCACTGCCGGGCGAGGGAATCGAGGCGCGCCCGACGAGCGAGCTGCTTGTGCAGACCACCCTTCCGGGCCGCGACCATTGCTGCCTTGACGGCGTTGAACGACCCGGCGGGCGCCTGCTTTGAAACTTCGATGAATCCGGGCGCGCGAGAGGCGATGAAGTAGCGGAGCGTATCGTAGGCATGGTCCGGAATCGTGTCTACGCGCTCCTCACTGAAAATCGGCTTTCCCAGGTGAGTGCCGACCTTTTCTCGACGCTGTGCGTTCGTCTGGAGGCTCAGATTTTCGACTCCGAGCGGATATCGATCGGTTTTGCGGATGAAGTAGAGCCGCGGAGCGCCTAATTTGCCCGTTACAGGGTGTTTCCGGTTCGGGTCGATGCGCAGATACTCGTTGATGCGGTTCCGAGTGCCCATTTCGTCGTTGTCGGCCTTCTCCCAAAAGATCGCGGTGCGCTTGTCGCCCATACTCACGTCCGCGTACTCGTCCGCGACACTCCACAGGTCGCCTTTGTGCTGCTCCTTGCGGAAAATCGAGGGGTCAGCGAGCTGGCGCATGTAGGATTCGGGCCGCTCGGTGAACACACCGCTCAACTGCGCGATGGCATGCCTGTGCGTGCTGATGGAGGGCAGCGCGGCGTAGTACTCGCGGTACGCGAACACGTTCCCGAACTTGTCCACCGCCCACCAGACACAGCACGTTGGAGCAGTGTCGCCGTGGTCAAAGGTCCGATGTAGAGTGCATTCGCTAAGGAGCTGTTGAACGAAGCCGGGATCTCCGTCGAGGATCGAGAGCTGGCTGATTTCATGGATTTGACCTTCGGGAATCCCCCACTCCCCGCGCCGATAGCGCTTCTGGAAGCTCTCGTCCTGCGTCATGAGCTGCTTGAGCGCAGCTTTCGCAAGGAACTTGTTCGAGTCGGACGACATCGTGATCATCCGGTAGCCCTGCTCCTTGTAGGAAGGTAGCGGCTCAGCCGTGTTCGGGTCGAGGCCAGGGCTCCGGTCGTGATCGGGGCTCTCCGGATGGAAGCGTCGGTAGATCCAGTGCAGCTCGTTGTCCGGGTTGCACGCGATGATCATGAACGGTGGCACTGAAACGCGCCCGTCTTCGCCCGTACACTCCTCCGTGAGCCACTTCGGGATCTTCGCCTGATCCCACCGGCCGAGACGCGAGGAAAGCAAGTCGAAAACTTCCTCGCTCAGCTCCTCAGCTTGGTCGAGAAACACCCCGTTGATCTCCAGCCCGCGGATGACAGTCGCTACTTCCGGGTCATCGAAATAGAGCCAGTAGATTTCCGACCCGTTGTTCAGCCGTAGGATCTTCTCAGTATCGGCGCGGCGTCCGAAGGGGTGGTACGCCGCCGGTGGACAGAGCTTGAAGAACGTTTGCATTGTCGTCTTCTGCAACTCGGTCCAGCGACGCCGGCCAATCACCCATCGAGAGCCGGGAAAGACATCCGCCAGCCACAAGATTTTCAGACACCCGACGAAGGACTTCGCGGAGCCAAAGCCGCCGGAAAGACACAGGGGCGTGGGACCCCATTCAAAGCCCTCCTTCTGCTGCGGAGAAGCCCAAGCGAGCTGAGTTGTTTTCGTGACTGGAGCGAGCTGTGTCGCCGAGCGGATCGATTTGTAATTTGAGGGCAAATCAGTGTGCGCGTGGGAGGTGGTCCAGATGCGACTTCACGACGTTGAGCACCTGCTCCTGTGTCACATCTCCCATGGTCCACAGCACGACTGCGATCCGGAGACACGCCTCGGCAGCGACCGTCCCTGTCTTCCCCCTCATCAAGTCGACCATGTCGGCGGCCAGCTCAGAAATCTCATCCTCTTGCGCGTCGCTGAGTCTCCCCACTTCGCTCATAGCTTCCTCACAGGAACGCGCGTGCCCTTGGGCAGCGCGAAAATTGGCACGAGTGCGGGCGGCTGGTTGGATGTCGCGCTCACCTGACTGATCTCGTCGGCCATCTCGATAGCTCGCAGGCTGATTGCCGGGTTGGCGTTCTTGGCGAGCAGGGCCAATCGCTCGGCCCGGGCCTGGACGCTCAGGTTCTTGATGAGGTGGGCGCGGTAGAGTTCCCGCTCCTTCCCCTGCTTCTCCACATCACTGGGCTTCATGCCCTCGGCGTCCCGGATCTCGGCGACCTGCTGCCGAGCGACCCCTGTCGTCTCCTCGATTGCGGTTAGGGACTGGCCCTCGGCGAGCATCAAGACGATCAGGTCGCGCAGGCCCTCGTCGAACCGCGGGCGACGCGCCGGCACGTCGGCCGGCTCCCCGTCGTCGCTGGGGTCAATCGGTGCTTCGTACGGCGGCTCGTCTGGATCTGGTGCCAACACCCCTTCTCCTTTCTATCCTCATCCCCTGACAACGTCCGATTATACCACAGAAGAATGCGAATGTCAAGCAGAAAATGCATTAATAGAAAAATACCCCGAGCGCCCGGCGGGCGCGAGGCCGCTTCGGGGTGGGCCCCCCCCAGGGCGAGGCCCGGGGTAGGACGGCTCCAGCGGGCACGGGGCCCGGGGTGAGAGCTGGGCCGAGGCAGATGCGGCCCGGTTGGCCCGGCAAGTGTTAACTTCTTGCCTATCAACAATATAAAAGGACCCCCGTCCGGGGTAGGGAGGCTCCTGCGGGTCAAGGCTCCCCCGTCCCCTCCCCCCGGGGGGCCCCATTCGGCCTCCCGTCCCCCCTATCCCCTTGCCGCTCAATCACTTGCGTATGCACAGTGCTTGCGACCCATGCGAGGTCGTAATCACAAATCCGACGGCGAAGCCCTACGAGGCGAGTCCTGTAGACGCTCTACAGGAGGGTGGGCTAACGCCTTGCCTATCAATAGCATAGGCGGACGCTGCGTACGCAGAGGGCCAAGCGTATGCGCGTAAGCATAGGCGTATGCAGGGGATAAGGCATAGGGCATAGGGCGAGGGCAAAGGCCGCGGGAGAGAACAGGCGAATCATACGCATTTGCCTGTTGACACCGGGGGGCATATGGCCTATTCTCCATATGCGCATCGACGCGCGAGGAGGAGAGATGGCCTACAACGGCAAGACACAGAAGACGCGGCAGGGGAAGTGCATACCCTGCGGCGGGGAAATCAAATGGATACGGGTCGACGGTCGCTGGACGCTGTTCGACAAGGACGCGACCACAAAGCACGTATGCGCGCCGAAGCCCGGGCCCGAGCCGGAGGCGAAGCCGGAGCCCGCGCCGGAAGCGCCGGAGACGCCAGAACCACAGCTGGACAAAAGGCAGGTGAAAGCACGGTGGCTTGACGACGACAACCTTGCCGGCCACATTGCGGATATCGATACAAAGCTAGGACTTCTCCAGCAGGACGTGGACGGGCTCAAGAATCACAGCGGCGGAGAGTACCGCTTTAACGCGCTCCCACCTGTGGGCAAGATCGTCAAGGCTGATGGACATTCGATGATGCCCGAACTTCTGCGGGCACTCGCGGCAGACCAGCCTGCAATGCTCTTCGGTGAGCCCGGTACGGGCAAGAGCGAGGCTGTACGCGTTGCGGCTCGTGCGCTTGGCCAGCCGTGCACCGAGATAACCCTCGGACCCGCGGACACGCCGTCACGCATCATCGGGTACCGCAATCCCACGACAGACAACTACGTCGAAACGGACTTCATCAAGGGGTGGCGCGAGGGGCACGTGTTGCTGATCGACGAAGTGTGTATCGCAGCACCTGCAGTCCTAACGATCCTCAATCCGGCTTTCGGTGGTGACGGCTCCACGTTCTCAACTCCCGGTGGGATGCTCCCACGACACCCGAATACACGGCTCGTGATTGCGGACAACACGAACGGGCTTGGGCAGGCCGCTTCCTACCCGACGCGTCGAGCACTCGACATCTCCTTCCGCGCCCGGTTCATCTTCCTCGAATGGTCCGAAGACAAAGCGCTTACGAAGGCCATCACAGAGCAGATACTTCGCGACCGTGCAGAGGAAGCCGTCACGTTGATTAACGAGTTCCGGACCGCGCAAAAGCAGGACGAGAACATGATCCCGCGCACCGTCACGCTGCGCATGCTGTACGCCGCGGCGCGACTCATGGCGTGCGATCCGAGACTCAACCCGACAACGGCTGTGAAGAAAGCGGCCACGCGATGATCACGACACATAAAATTGGGTACGGCTCGACTGTACTTTACCGCGCGACCGCGTCGGAAGCACTTAGGCACGCGGTAGAGCAGCCACATAATCACAATATTGGCTATAGTTCACGAACGCATGCGCCGAGTATGGCGTGGGACGAGAATCGCGGATTCGACGGCGCGGTTAAGGACGCCATGGAGGGTGTCGAAATCAGCCACGACGAACAAATCGTGGTTGAGGCGCTCATTCGCAGACAACGAGAACTCCAGCAAGCCGAAGACTACCAATACATCGCGGACCCGGCCCTGGCTGTAGACATAGATCCTGTGCTGGCCTTGCAGGGAGACCCCGATTGTTGGGTTGGCATGGCCCCGTCCGATGTTGCTACGACGCGTGCGCAGGCTCAAGGTGTCGTCGTGGTCGCCCTACACAACTGGGATTGGATGGTACCTGCGACCACGATCCGGCGTGCGGGCTTCAATGCGTTCGCACTCTGGCGCGGGCTCGTCTCGCTCGGCATACCCGCCCAGCTGTACGTAGGTCGTGCTACGAGGCATGGCGGCCGATACAACATGCTGTCTCTTGTCGATCTGACAGGGCTATCACTGCCCGTGATAGCTGCACATCTCAGTCCCGCATGGTTCCGCCGCATCCACTTCGGTATCCAGGAACACGTCGAGGGACGAACAGGGATGCCGGTCGCAGCAACCACGTCCTACGGCTCACAGTACTCCCCCGAACAGGCATCCAACATGCTCAGCGCGCTCGGGATTCCGCGCTCGATCGTGATGAATGATTCGGGTTACTGTCTTGAGCAGAGACTTCGGAAGGCCCTATGTCAGTAATAATCGGAACGGCGAAAGTCGTTTACGGGCCCAGGATTCAGAGCAAAGACACGGGCTTCATGCGCGCGGACGGCACCGTATTGATGTGCAAATCTGCAATGACGCCGCTTGTGACCGCACGCCGCGTCCGCGCGACGTACTGTCCGCCTGAGCTTGGGCTTAGAACTATGCCAACGCGCGTATCGAACGGTATCGCGCAAACGGCTGATCCCACTTTCACCGCTATCGCTCACCACGCGAACATTCCCGGGGACACCCCGCTAGATTTTGCATCATGGTGCGCGCAGATATTCGCGCCAGACGACGGCAAAGAACACGCCTATCACGCGGTGATGACAGTAGACGGTGACGTCTATCTCATCGAAACGGGCGTGGGCAGCGTGTGCGCGGTAGTACCGGACTGGACACAGCTACTGATCGCCGAGCCCGACGTCACAAAATGGGAGTGGGTTCTGTCCATGCATACACATCCGGGAGGCACGGCGCCTTCGCAGCAGGACAAGTACGGCGCGTGGGCACAAGACGAAGACATGACCGCATGCGGATTTACCGGCATGTCTCAATACGCGACGCTCAACATGTCATCTCGCGCAGCTGAACCTTACGACCCCGAACAACCGCCACAAGGTACGGGCGACATAATCGCGATCCTTCCTCTCGACATGCCGAAGGACATGCTTGACAAGCTGATCAAAGCGCTAGGCGGGGAGAACGGGGGCGAAGACGAGAACCCCGAGGGCGAGGGCGAGGATTACCAGGATGAACACGGGGGCAAGCCCGACCCCGACGAGGCAAAGAACCAAGACGACAAGCGGCACGAGAGCCCGGACGGGTTCGCCTTCGACTAAGCGAATGCGCTTGACACGCGTGCTATACTAGAATAGGAGACAATGCGAATGGCGAAACTGGCCGATCTACCCACCGCGCAGCGATTCAAGCTCGATCACATCATCGGCATGTTGTTATCGAAGACCGTAGACGACGCTGGCGTCTGCACTCGGGCCTACGTGCGCATCTGGGACACGAACGATCGCGTAATGGTGCGCATCGAAGGCCGCGAGTTTCCCGGGATGAGGAAAAGGGACGTCGATTGGAGCCCGGGCACGAGCGTCGAGCCCATCTCCATCGTCGAGTTCCAGTCGATCAGTCAGCGCCGGCCCCCGGACCTTGGCGTGATCCCGCGTATTGAGGTACCCGACGAGCCCGCACCCACGGACGAACTTGCCCCGGAACGCATACGACGCGAAGACGTTGAACTCGTTGTAGTGGAAGAGGTTACGGTCACGCCCGCGGTGCGCAAGCCCAAGAAGATCCGGCCCGCCCCGAAGCTCGTGTCCTCCGCGCCGCATACGAGTGTGATCGAGAAGACGATAGCGCAGGGCCGGATCTGTATCTGCGGTTGCGGGGAAGTTGTCGAAAAGACGCTCAAGCGCGGGCACTACATGCGCCTACGCAATTGGGCCGACGACCTACGCCGCGGGAAACTTCAGCAGTCCGACATACCGAAGGGTGCGCTCATGCACATGCTCGAAAAGGGGATGATCTAATGCGCTACTACGTATACGAAGTGCTTATCTACGTTCTGTCCATAGCTGCGATGGCTTCAGGCGTGAGTTTCATCATGGCCGTGATATCCGGGCGCGCATGGTGGGCCATGCTCTCTGCGCTCGCGTCGCTGCTGATCGCCTTTGCCATTCTGGAAGCAGACCAGAGAGCGAGCTTCTCGTGACGTGGTTGTTGACATGGTACTGCGCGTGTCTTCTCTGCTGCGGGAAGACAGACGGTATCACCGCAGCGGGCACACGCGCGAAGGCTAACTGGACGATCGCGTGCCCCCGCTCTCTCCCGCTCGGGACGCTGCTGGAAATCGACGGCGAGTGGCGCATGTGCCTCGATAGAGGGGGCGCCATACGAGGCAAACGGCTGGACGTGTTCGTCAACTCGCACAAAGAAGCGCTGAAGCTCGGCACACGACGCGCGGTAGTGGAGGTGGTGCGATGACTCACTGCCCTTCAGGACGCGGATTGAGGCGGACACGCTGCGCCGATTGCCGGCGCGCTGCGGCCCGTGTCCGCATGCGTAGGCTTCGTGCGCGCGGTGGATCGGCTAAGTGCGCAACGCTCGTGCGGTGGGGTCCGAGAGCGGAAGCGGAGTCGGCTCACCGCCCTTGCCACATGTGCGGCCGACCCCCTGTCTTCGATCAAGTGTGCTGTGCATGACACCACGTTCGCTTGGCCTAGCGTTCGACGACTGGCGACCGAAGCAACTCGACGCCGTGTTTGAGATTGCCTCGCACATGCCCGGGCTCGTCGCGCACTCGGGGCCGACAGGATCCGGGAAGAGCCTCACTGCGCTCGGCGCGGCAACCCTGCGCGGTGGCCGCTTCGCCTACCTTACTGCGACGAAGGGCTTGCAGGATCAGATACGAGCGGACTTCCCTCACGTCGTGGACATGCGCGGGCAAGCAAACTACCTGTGCGACCTTGAGAAGCCCGCAAAGGTCACGAGTGATCAGGCGGTATGTCGCTTCGGTGTGCAGTGCGCGCTTAAAGGCTCTGGCTGTGCGTACTTCGCCGCGTACCGCAACGCATCAGCTAACAGCATGACGACGAACTACGCGTGCTGGCTAAATGCATACGAGCATGGCCTAGGATTCGGAGCGTTCGACACGCTCATCCTTGATGAAGCACATGCGGTGCCTGAAGAGCTGTCGCGCTTCTACACTGCGGAAATTCCCGACTGGGCGTTCGCCGCATACTTGACCCGCGAAGCTGGCGTACAGCTACGAGCCGGCGAGCTGGGTCGGAGCCTTCGCCCCGCGCTTGAAGAGACGAGCCGGGTGCTCAAGCAAAAGCAAGTCGATACGCTTGCAGAAATGACGAAGCGTGGCCGGCAGCGCAGCATACTGCGCCGCTTGAAGGAGATAGACTCTCTCCTCAACACCGTGGCCCGCATGGCCGTCATATGCGTCGATCCTCAGAATTGGGTGCTGCAACCCGGGACTGCATACGAGCCTCTCCGCATTGTGCCCGTGCGGCCCTCGGCGCAGGCTCTCCTGCGGAACATTCCGGGTGTGCTGCTCTCCTCCGCGACACTCACACAGAAGACGCTCGACCTAATCGGCCTGGGGGCCGTGCACTGGACAAGCGCTGTGCCCGCATACGATCGAAAGCAGCGGCCAATCTACCTGATCCCTACTGCGAAGATGCGCTACGGGATGCCCGAGTCAGAGCGCGCGGTGCTCTTCACGCGACTCGATCAGGCTATACAAGCGCGGAAGGCTCTCAAAGGTGTCATTCACACAGGCAGCTACACGCTTGCGAAAGAGATCGCCGAGCGCAGCAAGCACCGAGCGTACTTCATCACACATGAGCGGGCAAACGCCGCAGCTCGCATACGACAGTTCAAAGACATGAAGGGGCCAGCCATACTCGTAAGTCCCGCAGTCACAACAGGTTGGAACTTTCCCGGCAAGGAGTGCGAATGGCAGATCATCGCGAAAGTGTCCTGGCCGAACCCGAACGATCCGGTGATTGCCGCGCGCACGAAGCTCGACGCGAACTATCCGGGCCACCTCGCGATGCAATCCCTCGTGCAAGCATGCGGACGCGGCAACCGCTTGCCCACGGATTACTGCGAGACGCTCGTGTTCGATGACACCGCCGAGCGACTGCTGCGACGATTCCGCGGATACGCGCCGGACTGGTTCCACGAAGCAGTTGAACGTCGCGCGGCTCTGCCCGCGCCGAGGAGGAGGTAAGCCCGTGGTCTACTACGACGCCTGGACCGGCATGATGGTCCCGGAGGAGTGGGAGCGAGACAGACTACGTAAAGGAGAGCAAATGAGGGAGTACGATAAGACGGAGCGGACGATACGGACGATGTTGTACACTGCCGTCATCGCGACCCTCATCGCGCTGCTGATCAGTTGCGCGTCCCCCACTGCGGCCGAGGAGTACGAAACGCTGTCCCCCTCGGGACAGTTCGCGTTGCGTGACGGGGACTGGGGGCTGCCTACCAACGAGCAGCGCATCTTCGCGGACTCTCGCTGGCTTGAAGTCCAGGAGTGTGTCGGCTTGAAGCACACACCGTCTCGCTTCCCTGTCATCCTCCGGAAAAACCTGGGGGGGCCCCTCATCGCCTACTTCGCCTCCGGGGGCATCTACGTCGGTGGCCTCTACCACCCGCGCACATCGATCGAAGTGCTCGGCGATCTTGAATTCAAACAGTCGTGGAAGCACGAGATGATGCACCTGCTGCTTGACGTGAAGACGGGCGACCCTGACGTGAAGCATACGCGCGGCGGGCTTGTCGAGTATGCGCCGGGACACTCGCAGGGGGCGGACTGGCTTCGGTGCTCAGCATGGTGAAGACCATCGCTGCTGCACTCTGTTTCTCGCTGATTGCGGCTCAGGCAATCGGCTCGAAGCGCGATCCGTACGAAGTGACGGTGTACCCGCGCATGGGCCTGCCGCCGCTCGGCGATCAGGTGCAGAACTACCACATCACGCTTCGCCTGAACGAGCCACTTACGGAAGCGAACTACTGCATCGGCGTCGAAGTGACGTGGCCGGACGGCACGCGCTCATCGCATGTGCAGGACTGCCCGCCCTTCGCCGAGTACATCGCGCAGGTGAGACGCTACACGGAATGCCGCGAGCAGGTCATCGTCTGCCCGAAGGACTACACCGTATGCGAGTTCGACTGTCCCGCGCCCTTCGATCTACAGCGCGAGTGGACGTTCGATACGAGGCGTATGAGGCACGCCTACGGCCCGGGACGTCACACGGTCTTCGTGAAGTTTCTACTGCCGGGCGGCAGAACGATGCTGCGCTCAGCGGACTGGCATGTTGCAGGTGAGGAGGAACGATGATCGACTTTCAAGAGATTGAAGCTAGCTACTCTCCGGCGGGATCGCTCGGCCAACGCTGCATCGAGATCTTCGGCCACGCGGTGAACGGCGTAAGACGGCTGAATGTCGGCTGTGGCGGACAGAAGTTCCCCGGCTGGATCAACGCCGACAAGGAGCTGCCATGGCTCATCGCGGAGGGCCGGGAGCAAGAACCGGATGTGCTGTGGGACATGGACTACTACCACGAGATACCACTTCCCCTTGAGTCCTTTGACGTGATACTCGCCTCGCATGTGCTGGAGCACGTCGCCGATCCTGTCGCCGTCGTCTTCCGGCTGCACACGTTACTGAAGCCGGGCGGGCGCCTTCTCGTGCTCGTGCCGAACGCTTGGTCCGACGTGGGCCTCTGTAACCCCTTCCACCGCAACTACTTCTCCATGCACTCGTTCGTCTACTACCGCAAGAGCACGTATGACCAGCCGGGAACGCCAGGCTATCACGCGAACGAGGGGCGCCCGATCGCGGACTGGGCGAGCGTCCAGGTGGCGATGGTGGACGAGTACGAGATCGCCGCGGTGTTAACGAAATGAGCGAACTCCTGATCGGTGCCGGCTCTTGTCGTGAGAAACTGATCGGCGTTCGCGACGGGCTCGTCTACATCTACCCGAGCGAGAACATGCCGCCGTGGCTACGCCTCACCACACTCGACAACAACGCCGACCACGCTCCGGATGTGCTCGCCGATCTGCGCGAGGCGCTCCCCTTCTCCGATGAGTGCTTCGACGAAATCCACGCCTACGAAGTGCTGGAGCATGTCGGGCAGCAGGGCGACTACATCGAGTTCTTCCGACTCTTCGGCGAGCTATGGCGCATACTCAAGCCGGGCGGACTCCTCCTCGCGAAGTGCCCGAGCTGGCGGGGCATGTGGGCCTGGGGCGACCCCTCGCATACGCGGGTGATCTCGTCGGGCACACTGACCTTCCTCGACCAGCGTGAGTACGAGAAGCAGGTGGGCAAGACTCCGATGAGCGACTTTCGTGGTATCTGGAAACGCTCATTCGAGACGATGTTCACGCAGGAAGATGGAGACACGCACTACTTCATTCTGAGGAAAGCATGATTCAGCTTCAGCTCGAAACCATCGGCGGCATATGCAACGCCGCGTGCCACTTCTGCCTCCTGCAAGATCGCAAGTACTACGCGAACCAGGGCGTGCCCACGGGCACGATGAGCATGGACCTGTACCGCAAGATCATCGACGAGGCGGTGGGCATACCTGAGATTTCACGGCTGACGCTCACGGGGTTGAGTGAGACGCTCCTCGACAATCAGCTTGAGGAGCGGATCGCATACGCGCGCCAAAAGCAGGCATCGTCTGCAGCGTACGCCTCCATCTGGCCCATCGACATCTACACGAACGGGCTTGCGCTCCGTCCTGATCGCTTCGACTCGCTCAAGGCAGCGGGGCTGACCGGTCTCAGCGTGTCACTCAACGCCGTGCGACCCGAGCAGCACACCGCCATCATGGGAATTAGGGCTTACGAACACATATGCCGAAATATCGACTACGCCATCATCACGGGTGGCGTACACGTCGAAGTGAAGGCCGTGGTGAACGGGGACGCCTTCACGACGAAGGACGCGGAGCAGTTCAACTCTCGCTGGCATCCGTATGCTGTGTGTGTCCATGAGGGCAATTGGGCCGGGGACAACCGCACCTTGCGGGCCTTCGACCCGAAGGAGCCCTGCCACCGTGCCATCGGCCAGCTTTACGTGACCTGGGAGGGCCGGGTGGGCATGTGCTGCTTCGACCCGCTCGCCAAAGCGAACTTTGGAGACCTCCGCACGCAGAGCATCAAAGAGGTGTACAATGCGCAGAGGTACGCGGACTTCCGCCAGGACCACGCGGAGGGCCGGGCTGACGCGCACGCCGTATGCGCCAAATGCACGCGTATCTGAGGAGGGTAGAGTCATGCTTGAGCTGATCATGTTCCTTGTCACCATGGCCGTCCTACACATCTGGGGCTGGAAGGGGGCCCTCATCGCTGCATGGTGCGCAGCGCTCATTCTGCGGGACTGACGTACCGGCCCCCCTCCCCGGGGGGCTTTTTTTTGTCTAACGCACTTTCCTCTTGACGCATTCGCATTTCCGTGTTACAATGGTTGCGTGAGGTGGGGACAACCCCCATCTGTCACGGGGTTTCACCGGGTTACTTGTGACCTTGCTCCTGTCCATACGGTAAGAGGCGGGCAGCATGCAGCTTCGGGTTGGCGGTTCTTCCTCTTACCGGAGGACGGACAAGCACAACCCGTCTTGCATTCTGCAGTCGGCTAACGAGTAGCAATTAGTGGGGAGTGGGGGAGCTACAACCGATATGGAAACGCGGAACATGACACCACAAAATAGCGTTAGGTGCGATTTCGCTTGACTTTGCGAATGCACATGTGGTACACTGTACCTATCATGAGCGCTGGACGCTCAGAGGAGGAAAGTAGATGTCGCTCTTCAATCCTAAGAACGCGCGCGTCGGCGGCAAGCTCGTGGACAACGTCGATGCCGATGTGACGTTCGAGACGGTGCTGTACGACTATAACGGGACCGTCGCGGTTCCCGTCCCCGCGATTCACCTGCACGGCGTCGTCACTGCCTCGCAGGATGAGTCGCTCCACGCCATCGGCTCGGAGTTCGACGAGTACTACTCCGCGGGCAAGGCCGAGGAGTTCGCGCCCACCGGGAAGTACTTCACGATCCGCAAGGAAGGCGCCCGCCTGTCCGATCAGAGCAAGGCCATGGCCTTGTTCGTCGCGCTGCAGAACTCGGGAATCCCCGAGGAGACGTTTGACGCTGAGGACGTGACCCTGTTCAACGGCAACTACAGCTTGACCCGCAAGCGGGAGACGCGGGAGTTCAAGAACAGGGCCGGGCAGAAGGAGACGAAGGAGTCGTCCATCCTGCTTCCTACCGCCGTCAACGAAGGCGTCAAGAAGGTGAAGAACAACGCGAAGGCGTACAACGGTGCGGCCAAGGACCGTGCCACTTCGATCGTGTCCGCGATCATCGCCGAGAAGGGCGTTGTCCCTTCCAGCCAGTTGGGCGCGATGGTCTTCAATAAGGTGTCGAAGGACAAGGACGCCCAGGCCATCGTCAAGGCGGCTATCGATCAGTCGTTCCTGGCCGCGGGCCCCTGGCAGTTCGAGAACGGAGTGCTTTCGTCGACGAACACGTAACAGGCCGAAACGGCGGGTGTAACCGCCGTCCGCGTGTTAGGCACGTGCTGAAGAGGGCCAAATGTTGAAGTCGATGAAAACGCTGTGGTTGAAAGCTCTCCGTAGCGGAAAGTACAAACAGGGAACGGGGACCTTGGAAACCACAGACGGTAAATACTGCTGTCTCGGAGTCCTCACGAAGATCGACGGGGGAGAGTGTGAGCACCACCACTACCTTGACCCGGATAGAGCAAAACGATTGCGTCTGCCGGGGCAAGTACAGCAAGACCTTGCTCAGATGAATGACAGGCGAGTCTCGTTCAGGGCGATCGCCAACTACATCAAGAAGAACCTGTGAAGACGCTTAAGCCCGTAGAGAAACGAATCGAGTGGTTTGGTGTGCGTATAGAAGCCCTACGTGAACGTGCTGAAGCCGCCGAGGCCGAAGTGGGGCGGCTCCGAGCCAAGAACGTTGATCTGGGGGGTGGGCAAGGCTTCAGCGATCTGCTTGCCGACTACAACGACAGGCTCAACGACATCAAGGCTCTCCGGGCCAAGCTCGCGGCGGCACCGGAGGACCTGACGCGAAACGACGCCTACGAGCTTCAGGGCATCCTCCGAACGCTCACACCCTCCGGCACGGCCCTGAAGACTTCGGCGCGAGAGCTTGTGCGTAAGTGGGAGGAGCAGAATGCAAAGCTCGCGCTCGCGGACAAGGTCGTAGCGGCTGTGTGGAACAGCAAGGCGTGCGTGCGGCTGAAGTCTATCCGCGCCGCACTCGATGCCTACCGAAAGGGCGATGCAAAATGAGCAGCAGCAAACCGACACCGCAGGACATCGAGCGGGCGTGGAAGTACCTCAGCGGGCGCATCTGCGGCACACACGTTCATGGGAGCATTGAAGGGCTCGCCACCGAGTTCGCCGCTGTCAGGGAGGAGACGCAGCGGGAGCGGGATGTCTGGTGGGGCAAGACTCTCTGCCCCGATGTCTCTCCCGTGCAGCTTGATCCCGAAGTACACCGGGAGGCCGCCATCGCTACCGCCGAGTGCAACGAAGCCCGCGTCCGCCAGCTTGAGACCGACCTGGAGAATGCGCGAGAAGACCTCGCCATCATGCAAGCCGACCTTGAGCGAACCCAAAACGCCGAGGCCGAGGTGGAGCGGCTGCGCGCTGTCGTGGATGATCGGGATCTCAGAATCGTCTCGGCGAGGGGCCGGATCTGCGAAGCCGAAGCCGACCTCGCGGCCCTGAAGGAGCGGAACGAACGGTTGGTGGAAGTGGCGGCAGAAGACGCGTAGGCCGAAACGGCGGGGGTTTACCCCTGCTGTCCGCGAGTCAGGCTCGCGCTGAGGAGGCCAGATGGCGAAGGCGGAGAAGGGTAACGCGGGCAAGTGTTACGACCACGCATATCGCGGCCCCCGTTTCGACAAGCCGATCGTGCTACGGGACGCCTCAGGCAAGCCGCTCTACACGGCGGACAAGAAGTGAGCCGCAACCGCGTCGGAGCGGACACGGTCGAGTACCACATGTATCCGGACAGCCACTTGTTCTCGACGCACGAAACGCGGGAGCGCGCACGGCGCTGCCCCATGTGCCAGAACTGCGTGGCCGTCGCCCACGACGCCGCTATCCAAGAGGACGCGAACCGCTGCGGCGCGTTCTCCATCCTGTGATCGGAGGAGAAGTGAAGAAAGCCGTACTCGTTGCGCTGCTCTGCGGAGCGTGTGCTCAGGACTTGAACGTACTGCCTACCACGCCCGAGGCGACGCCTGTGCCCGTGAGCACGCCGGCCCCTGCGACGCCGCCGCCGGCAGAGGGCGGCTCGGATACGCCGTCGTACTACGGCGGCATCCGGCAGGACAACTCCGGGTGGGTCGTGAACAACACGGACCGGGTGCAGACCGTGAGCCTCTGCTCCTACAACGCGACCGGGCCGCAGCAGCTCGTGGACTCGCATACGCAGGACGCGGCTCGGGGGATTCAGGCCGACTTCCGCGCCCTGGCCGTCCCGGCTGCGTCGTGCGGGAAGACGACGCGCGTGCAGATCGACCTCGTCCCCGGCACATGCCGCGCGGACGGGCTCTATGGGAACTCTGCGATCAAGTACCGGGTGTATTTCCTGCCCGGGCCGGCGTGCCCAGTGCCGACGCCTACGCCGAGCCCGACACCCACCCCTTCCTGCGACCAACAGAATCCGCCTAGCTTCAAGCTAGGGGCTTTGTCCTGGGACGGGCGTGGGCCGGTGTCGGGTGCTGCGGCGGTGAGCAACGCGGGCACCTGGAAGCTCATTCTGCGGGCGACGAATCCCGGCAACTTCCAGAAGGCCGTGGACACGAAGACCGTCTACTGCGGGAAGTCCGCGACGCTCCTCGTGTCGTATCCCTGGGCCGGGCACTCCTCGGAAGACTGGCGTCTCGAACTCTACCGGGACGGCTCACTCGTCGCCACGAGCCCTGTCGTCAAGAACCCGGTCAACTGATGAAGATCGAAGCCGTCCCTTTCACGCTGTCGCCCGAGGATCTGATCCCTGACCAAATCCTCTATCCGCCGCAGCCACGAAGAGTCGACTTGCCACACCTTTCGCCGATCCTACGGGACTTGGAACGGGTCACGGGTCGAGCGAAGAGATACGGCGACGATTTGACCCCTGAGGACCGGAATCGTCGCCGTGCGTATTTCGAGATGGGCTTCGCGTGGGAGATGTGCATGGAGGCTGCGTTCAAGATGCGGCAGATGCACGGCTTCAGCGCGAGCATGATCCGGCAACCAGAGATCGAGCACAAGGGCATCCTCAGCACGGGCGACCTGCTCGACACCGAGGACTGGCGTTACGTCGAGTTGAAGTTCACGACGCGCAGTTCCCGTCACGTCGAGGAACTCGAAGAGAACTTCTGGGTGTGGTTCCAACAGATGCGGTGGAATTGCGCCGCGTGGCAGACGAACAAGGCCGCGCTCTTCGTGCTCTTCGGTTGCGGTAACTACAAGCCACCGACGCCGGACGCACGGGGTTGGAGGATCGAATTCAGCGACGGGGAGATCGCGGACACAGAAACGATGGTCACGAATCACAGGGACCGCATGTCCCGGGAGGGGAGATTGCGATGAGGGTTTCATTCGAGGGTGAGCTGGACGACGTTTTCAAGATGGTTTGTGAGGCTTACTACGAGGCTAAGGGGGATATGTTTTCTCAAGCGGACGGTTACTCGGGGCCGATCGATGTGCCGGCCGGTGATCAGGGCGGCGTCAAGTTTGGGCCGCAAGGTTCCGTGATCGTCAATGGCCTTCTCAGGGACGTGGCACAGCCCGTCATTGGCGAAATCGAGGGCGACGAGCCTGAGGAACTACTCACGGCTATCGCCGGCTTCCTGTGCCGACTCAGCCAAGCGACGGGGCGAAGTATCGATGATGTTGAAGTCGCGCTGGATAAGGACAAAACGCGCTTCGAGCTGGTCGTTGTCTTGGGTGAGGGCTTCAACACCGACATTGCCGACGCGATCACGTCTGATCTGCTGGAAGTTGTATGACAAGCATTTTCGGGACGGTCAGCAGCGTCCGCGCACGGTTGCAGTCGCGTCGTGGCCTTTCGAAGCGAGAACTCTATCGGCTCGTGCAGGACGTGCTCATGCGTGAGCAGATTGCGCTGAAGCGGCTAGCGGGCGCTATGAAGCGGCTGGAAGAGCTGGAACCGCCCACCACGGCGGCGGATCCGGTACAGGAGGTTGAGGGATGAAGAAGAAGCAGATGTTTGGGATTCGGTGCTCTGACGGGAGCCGCTGTTTTCGCTTCACACTGTTCCGCAGCCGCGAGACGGCGAAAGCCCGACTTGCTGCGGCGAAAAAGCGAGCGTTGAAGTCGCCCTGTCCGAAAGAGTTCGAGGGACACCGCGTGGTGATCGCTCAATGAGCACGCCCGCGGCGAACCTCGGCTTCGAGCGGCCTCGGCGCACGCGTCAGCGTCGTCAGTGTTGGCTCGGGGCCGGCAAGACGAAGACGGGCAAGACGCGCTTCGGCCTGACATTCCCTGGGCCGATCGCCGTCCTCAGCTTCGACCGGGCCATCGAGGACGTGCTCCACGAAGTGCCCGGAGCCGACGTAGTCGTGAAGGACTTCACGCGCTCCTTCAAGCTCGGCGAGCCTATGACGCAAGCGCAGGCACAAGCGGTCGAGGCCGAGTTTGCGAAGGCGTACCTCGGCGCTCTGGAGCACAAGGACATCCGCACCGTGATGATCGACAAGGGCACAACCTTGTGGGAGATCATGCGCTACGCCGAGTGGGGCAAGATCGACCACGTCAAGGCGCACCATTACGTAGGCGTGAACTCGCGTATGCGCCGCTACCTCCTCGCCTTTCAGGACTCCACGAAGAACGTCTATATCGTGGACGACGTGAAAGAGGAGTGGGACGACAACGGCAAGCCGACTGGTCAATTCAAGCGTGAGGGCTTCAAGCATACGCCGGGTCTCGTGCAGGTCTGCGCGAGCTTTGAGCGAGTAGAGAAGGGCAAGGACTTCTTCATGACTCTCGAAGAGTGCGCGCTCAACTCGTCGCTCATCGGCTGGAAGTTCGAGGGGCCAGAGATCGATTTCCGCCAAATCGCCGGTATGGTCATGACGGATAGCGTTGCAGAGGACTGGAAATGAGTAAAGGTTATCGGCTCTACATGCACTCTCGTGTCCCGCTCGGCCTTACGTCGCGAATCTCGTTCGGCTTTCACTCACAGTTCCTTGACGCTTTCGATAGAGCCACAAGATTCCGCGAAATCATTGCTGTCGGCACCGAGGAGGGCGCTATGTGCGTCCATGTCCGATGACACAGTATCACCACGGAGTGAATCTCGCGTGCGAAATCAAGCTGACCGGGGTGACGCCGCACGGGAGGGCGTTCGTGTGGAACCACAAGGATCCGAATTGCCCGTACCACCACGCTGTGCTCACGGGTACGTCATCTGCTCCACCGATGAATGGACAGGTTTTCGCGTACGGAGTGAACACGGCGGAAGTCGAATCTTCGAGCGTGTCTACGCCCCTGTCTGCTCCGAGTGTCCGCCAGTTCGAGACGGGGGCGACGCGGGACGCTGATACGGGAAAGCTGGCGTACGAGGGCTTTCTCGATCCGCTCGTACTGAAGCGTTACGCACAGTTCATGCATCGGCACCGGACACAGTCGGACGGCACACTGCGCGACCCCGACAACTGGCAGAGAGGCATCCCTCTTGATGTGTATGCCGACTCCGGTATACGCCACGTCTTCGAGTGGTGGCTCGTACACCGAGGGAACCCGATGCCACCGGCCGGGCCGCGCGATCCGAAGGACCTGCCGGACATTCTCTGCGCCGTAATGTTCAACGCTATGGGCTATCTGCACGAACTCTTGAAGGAGAAAGCGAATGGGTGAGGCGCTCAGGGATCGCGACCGCCAGATGCTCGGCGTATTAGACGCCGCGCTCGATAAGCTGGAGAGTGACTTCGAGGACGCCCCTCAGGCCACTATTCTCGAACAGGTTGAGCGGCTCGTCGCGCAGGCTAAGCTCGCGTATTGGTCCGCGGCGTCCCCTCGCGCACAGTTCGCCGAGGACCTCGATCGCCTCCTTGCCATGGCGTACTCGCTGCGGAGGGAGATCCTGTGATCAAGGTTCGACACAAGGATCAACAGTGGATGGTAGATGAAAACGCGGGCTTCCCCGGCGCGACTCTCTGCGTGCTGATGGATCTTCGCGACGAACTGAAGCGGCTTAACGCAGTCTTCGCTTGCCACAACACACAGGAAATCCCCGACATCCTACGCCGCATCTCTTGCAACACTGCGCGCAAGACGAAGCGGAGGAAGTAGTGGAGATCCTCGGCACCGTCGTCGGGCTCATCCTCGTCTTCGCAGTCGGGATCATGGTTGGACACGCGCTCGGGTCGTGCGGGTCATGCTCTTCATCGACCCGCGGGTAGGCGGCTCCGCGCAGGAGCGAGAAGCGTCGCTCAAGCGCTGGATCGCGGGGACCGGGGGTGAGCAGCGAACGCTCCCCTTCGGAGACTTCGCTATCGACGGTTTCGCGCCCGGCGGGCGTCCGACGCTCGTCGGCATCGAGTTCAAGACGGTGAGTGACTTGCTCTCGTCCCTGGACACGGGCCGTTTCGCCGGGCATCAAGTACCGGGCTTGGTGTCCAGCTACGAGTACCGATACCTGCTCGTGGAGGGAAGCCTCCAGCTCTCCACGAGCGGGCGCGTCAACGTCTATCGCGGGGGTTGGGCTGAGACGGGCTGGATGCATCAGGCGCTCCTCGGCCTGCTCGATGACATCTGCACGCAAGCCGGCATCTCCGTCCTGCGTAGCGCGAACCGTGAGGAGTCGTACAGCGTGCTCAAAGCCGTGGCTGCCGTGTGGTCGAAGCCGTGGGAGGAGCGGACGGGGCTCAATGTTATCTACACGCCCCCGCCTCCGCTCTTCCTTCCACGTCCTTCGCAGGCTACGGAGTTCGCGAATCGACTCCCGGGCTTCGGGTGGTCGCGGGCACGGGCGGCGGCGAAGCACTTCGGTAACGGGCTGGAGATGGCGTCGGCGACAGAGAAGGACTGGCGGGAAGTTGAGGGGGTCGGCAAAACACTGGCGAAGGCCGCTTTCGCCGCTTGGAGGGAGAAGTAGGGGCCATGAAGGAACTATCGACAGACGACTCTGGACACATCGAGGGCGACGGTAGTCGCATTCGCCCCGCGCAGTGGGCCGACGATGCGCCGAAGCGCTTCCGCAAGCCGCGGAAGGAGCGGCCCGAAGCGAAGTGTACCAACCCGCGGACGGGCTTCGAGCGGGCGAAGCACGAGCCCGACAAGGACAACCGCTGCATCTTTTGCTCGAAAAGAGCAGTGGCGTAGTGGACTGTCAGGTGTGCGGATTCCCTACTGATTATTCCTTCGTCTGCGGCCTTCACGACGTAACGTTGGAGTGCATATGGGAGTACATCTGCTTCGACTGCTGGCTGTGGGCTGACAACCTTGACACATGGGGGCGAAGTGCACACGAGGATTGAGGGTGAGGGGCCGCGACCGTGCTCCGTGATGTGGGTGGGCGAGGCCCCTACGCCTGCGGAGAAGATGAGCGGGCGCGTGTGGCAAGGCAAGGCGGGGACGCTGCTCTCGCGCGTGATGGATGCTGCGGACTTGTTCCGTCCCGACCAGTACATCACGAATCTGCGGAAGACGTTCGTGCAGGAGGGTGAGGACATTTTCACGGAACTCGACGAGTTCGGGCTCGAAGTCGCGTGCGTCAAGCCGAGCGTCATCGTCGCCATGGGCCGCAACGTCTCGCGTTACTTCCTCGGCGACGTGGACATGGAGGCCGTACACGGCAACCCGTACAAGCAGACGATTGCTATCGGCCAATCGGGTACGCTTTGGACAGGCACCGTGATCCCCATTTACAGTCCGGCGGCGGGGTTGTACGACGCTTCGCTCCTCGGCGCAGTGCTCAGCGATGTCCGTCGGGTGGCTGCGGTGATAGCAGGGGATGAGGCCCCGAGACTGCTGCGGCAAGATGTGGTGAAGGAGTACCGTTGGGGTTTCGACTCCCGCTGCCTCTGCTACCAAAAGGAATCCGTGATCGGGCTCGACACTGAGGGCTGGCAGGATGCGCCTTGGTGCCTTTCCTACTCCTGGGCCAAGGGGCAGGCTGCGGTGATCCGTGCGAATGATGACTCTCAGCTATACCTGTTTCGTAAGTGGCTGCCCGGCGTCAAGCAGGTTTGGCTTCACAACTCGCTGCACGACCTGGGTGTGCTCAAGGCCATGGGTATCACGCTACGTGACGACCAGATTCAAGACACGATGCAGCTCGCATACTGCATCCAGTCTGAGCCACAGGGGCTCAAGGCCCTCGCGCTAAGGCATCTCGGCCGGCATATGCAGAACTACCACGATCTGACTTTCCCCTTCGACCAGCTCGGTGCGGCCACCTACCTGCGGAAGATAGCTGCGGGGAACTGGCCAAAGCCGGAGCCCTATTTTGATGAGGAAGAACAGAAGGTGAAGAAGCCGCGCAAGCTGCAGTCGCGCGCCGCAGAGCTGCTGAAAAAGTATGACGCGGGTGGGCTGGAGAAGTCGTTGCGGGACACTTGGGCTGACATCCCCGCACATGTGCGGGCAGTCGTTGAGGAGGCTGCCAAGGAGCAGGGTGATCTTGGCTCCATGCCGCCCTTCTCGCTCAGCGATTGCCCGAAGGATAAGGTGCTCGACTACGCCGCCGAGGACGCGGACGTGACCTTACAGCTCGCAGGGCCGCTCGCCGCGATGGCTGTGGGTCGGAAGGTGTCCGACGTGTACGAGATCGACCGTCAGTGTATACCGATCCTTCAGCGTATGCAGGAAGTAGGCATGCGGGCGGACCCTGCACACTTCCGCAGGCTGACGGAGACGTTCACGAACAAGATGGCCGGGAAGCGGTTGGAGATCGCTTCGTATAACAAGGGCGAGGACGTGAATCCGTCCTCCAGTGACCAAGTCGCCACTCTGCTGTACGACCGGCTCCGGCTTCCTGTGCTGAAGCTGACGCCGGGCCGCAAGCCCTCGACTGAAGACAAAGTGCTCGAAGCCTTGCGCGAGAAACATCCGGTGCCCGGGCTCATCTGCGACTACCGGGAGTATGCCAACCTTCGCAACAACTTCTCTTCTAAGCTGGCCGGCATGGTACGTCCTGATGGCCGGGTGAGCGGGCGTATCCGGGGGACGCGAGTGCCTTCGGGCCGCATTGCGATGAGTGAGCCGAACCTGCTCGGTATCCCGACGCGCACCGCGGAAGGCGTACTGATCCGCAACGGCTTTCCCGCACCGCCGGGCCGCGTGTTGGCTTCGTGCGACCTTGACCAAATCGAAATGCGTGTGATGGCAAGTCTCAGCGGCGACGCGCTGCTCAAGGGCCATTTCCGTGATGGTCGCGACGTGCATGTGCAGACGGGCGCCCGCATCTTCGGCGTGTCGCTCGAAGAGGCGAAGCAGAAGAAGTACCGCGACCCGGCGAAGACGACTGGCTACGGCATCCTTTTCGGCATCTCTGGACAGGGGCTGGATGAGCAATTCCGCAAGCTAGGCATTACGGGCGTGCGCGGTCAAGACATGATCGACGGATGGTTGGGGATGTACAAGGGCGTCCACAGGTTCATCAAGGAGACGCACCGTCAAGCCGCGATGAGTGGATACATCCGGGACGAGAGCGGGCGGATCCGCGACTTGCCCGGCGCCCTTATCGGCGACCTGCACCAACTCTCCGAGGCTCGGCGCTTCGCTGTCTCTCAACGTATCCAGGGGACCGCGGCGCACATCTTGAAGCGCGCACAGCTCCGTGTGTGGGAGTGGATTCAGGGGTGTCCGTTCGCAGATTTGCTGCTACAGATCCATGATGAACTCCTCTTCGAGTGCGAAGAGGGGCAGGAGGAGTTGCTCAAGACGTTGGTGCTCGAAGCAATGACCGCGGACTCGGGCGTACTCCTCTCCGTGCCCATCACCGCCAAGATGGGCTTCGGTAAGACCTGGGGCGCTCTCAAGGACTGAAATGCCCAAGCCTAAGATTCTCTTCCTCGACATCGAGACAGCCCCCGATCTCGGTTACGTGTGGACCCTCTACCAGACGAACGTGATCGAGGTGAAGGAGCCCTGGTACATCCTCTCCTATGCCGCGAAGTGGAAGGGCGAGAAGGCGTTCGTGCGCGGCCTGAACGACTGGGCGGACTACGGGCTCGACATGAGTAACGACCACCACCTAATGAGGGAGTTGTGGCTCCTGCTCGACAAAGCGGACATTGTCGTCGCGCACAACGGGATGGACTTCGATTTGAAGAAGATCAACGCGCGATTCATCGTACACGGCATGAAGCCGCCCTCGCCCTACGTCATCGTGGACACGAAGCGTGAGGCGAAGAAGGTGGCGCGGTTCTCCTCGAATCGCCTCGACTCCCTGTGCGATCAGCTCGACATCGGGCGCAAGCTGCGGCATCAGGGGTTCTCGATGTGGCTCGGCTGCATGGCTGGTGACGCGGCTTGCTGGAAGACGATGAAGCGGTACAACCTGCACGACATCAAGCTGCTCGAAGGTCTGTACAACGAGCTGGCACCATGGATGCGCCAGCCGAACGGCGCGATGTGGGGGAGGAACTGCACGAACCCTGCGTGCAGCTCGAAGCGGAAGATGCACTCGGACGGCATACGCCGGAACAAGTCGCGGGCATACCGCCGTCTCGTGTGTATGGACTGCGGAGCGCGAGCGCAGGGGACGTTTTCCTTGCCGAGCCCGCGGGCGGATCGTGTTCCCGCGTAACTTTTGGCAGAAGGTCGAACGCCGTGGCCCCGGTGACTGCTGGCCCTTCACCAAGGTCTTGCCGGTCATCAGCTTAGGAGGACTATGCGGCTGAGTGACTTCGCCCCCGATTTCCTGCTTTTCTGTCAGACTCGCGTGACGCGGGCGACACTCGCAGACTACCGCCGCTGCCTGCGCGACTACATCGAGCCGCAGCTCGGCGAGAAGCCACTGCACACGATCACGAGCGGGGACATGCTGACCCTCCAGGGGCGACTCGCACATATGCCGGCCAGATCGAACCGCGTGTGCATGGTCGCCATGCGGCTGATGCGGATCGCTCAGCTCTATGGCCACAAGGTCCAGGCTGAGCGGCCACCGATGCTCCGCGAGCGGCGACGCTCCCGCTACCTGACGAGGGAGGAAGCCACGCGGCTCATGCATACGCTGGACAAGAAGCCCTCGGTGTGCGGACTCATCATCCGCATACTTCTGTTGACGGGCTGCCGCCGGAGCGAGATCCTGGCCCTCCTCTGGTCAGAGGTAGACTTCTCGCGGAAGTGCTTCGAGCTATCGAAGGGGAAAACCGGCGCAAGGACCGTGCCGGTGAGTGGGGAGGTACTGCATATGCTGGCCGCACTGCCGAGGGCCAGCGAGTACGTGTTCGCCGGGCGGCGGGGCCACCTGAAGACGTTTCAGCGCTATTGGGAGCGCACTCGCCGGGAGGCGGGTCTACAGGACTTTCACTTGCACGACTTGCGGCACTCGTTCGCCAGCTTCGCTATCACGAACGGGGTGCCGCTTGCCGTCGTGGGGCACGTGCTCGGACACAAGAGCCCGGGCACCACTGCGCGCTACGCTCACGTCCACGATGAGGCTGCGCAGAGTGCAGTGGAGCGGGTGAGCAGCTTACTTCGCGCGTAGCTTCAGAGAGCGTACGAGGGCGAACGCCTGCTCCAGAGAGGGGACGGGATGACCGTCCACGGTGTACTGCTCTCCGCTGCGGGCAAAGCTGCGGCCGAGAGTTGTGAACTCCTTGTCGCAGAGAGCCTCGTCGTCCGTCCAGTCAGACAGGAGAACCTGGGCGGCGGTCGGAGCCGGGGACTCCTGCGCCGGGCGCTTGAAGAGCTTGGAGAGCCAGCTCACGGAATGCTCGTCCCCAGTAAAGCGTCCACCTGATCCTTGAGTGACTGGCTCGCCGCGGTGAACTTGTCCGCGCGATCCTTGTTCACGAAGCCCTGTACCTGTGCCTTGGCGTCGTCGAGAGCCTGGTTGAAGAGGCCGTTGACGAGCTGCGTTAGGTTGATAGCCGGCTGTCCTGCGGCGACTCGCCGAGGGTTCACCCAAAAGTTGAGAGCGAAGGTTAGCTGTGCGTCTTCCGCCGCGCTCGTCGTGATTGTGTACTGAGCCATACTCCTCCTTATTTGAACTGCGCGTAGATATTGCCGAACGCCGGATCAAGGACGCCGTCCCCGCCTGACCCGTCAAGTGTGATAAACACGTCAGCCTTAGCCCCTGCCGCAAGGTCGATCCAACTAGTCACAAGCATTGCATTCGTGGTGTTGACAGCAACTTCGACAGAAGAAGTGCCGATCTGGAGCCAGTTACCTACTGTCGTATCGAATGCCGTTCGATAGCGAAGCCGAACAATGGACGATGCAGCCCCCGCTGTCGTGGCTTTGTGGACGACTAGACGGCACTGGGTGTAGTTTGTGAGATCTAACTTGTTTGTGAACTTGTGACTATTGGCAAAGAACGTTACTGCGGCGGGCATGTTAGACCATGCCGTGAGAGTAGAGTCCGCAACCATACACACGATTAGCTGACTGACACCGCCAGTAGCATTCAGGGTCGTTCCGCTCATGCTGAGGTTTGTGCCCAGCACGACCTCTTCAGGATCCCCTGCACCCCCCGCTGAACCTCTCCCTATCAGCCTCGAAGCAGCCGAGACATCTTGCAGCTTCGCGTAAGTAACAGCGCCGGCTTCAATCGACGCAGTAGCTACACGGTCCGATCCAATATTTCCCGAACCGTCCAAGCCTGCATACCCGCTATTTGCGTCTTTCTCAGATTCTCGCTGGTAGCCAGTATGCGGATCTGCAGCTCCGGCGTGGGTAGCCACCGCCCCAAGCGCTTCGTATGACGCGTCGTGGTTATGCCCCGAAGCGGACTTACCATTGAGAGCCGACTGCAGGTCCGTTTGATCCGACAACGTCCCCGAAATCGCTCCCCACCCCACCCCGCCTACTGACGGCGCAGCCCACTGCCCGTCGGCTCGGAGAAATGTAGATGTGCCCCCCGTACTGGTAGGAACTGATCCTGAATTGGATCCGGCGAACTGGTTTATCTCCTGAGACGCGTCAACTTCGTCACTGAACACGTATAGCTCTTTCGAGCCGTCGTCTTTGCGCCGAATGTAGGAAGGCATTAGAGAAGCACCACCTCTCCCGGACCGTTGTAGGTCACGAGGTAATCAATGTGCGCAGCGTTCGAGGCGATGTTGCTGTCGATGTTGAAAGCCAGCTTGAAGACGTTGGCGGTGGCCACGTCCGCCGTGATCTGGTAGGTGAGAGTCTCGCCCGCGGTAGCGATGAGTACGGAGTCGTCAACTGTCTCATCCGCGGCGGAGATCGTCGCCGTCACCGTGCCGCCGATGTTCAGGAACACGAAGCGCAACTTGCCGGCGCGCACCGCATAGTCTGTGCCGTCCGTGACGTGGATCTTGTAGTCGATTTCGCCACCGCCTGACTGTGTGGTCACGGTCGTGATCTGGAAAACATTCTCCGCACCCCCAGCCTCAGTGAGCGTCTTACTCCGGCGGCTCGTGATTGCGTTGGCCTGCAATGCGGTGTACTGAGTCGTGCTCGCATTCTTCGAGTGAACGATGAGTCCGGGGCTGTCGAGTGCAGCAGTGCCCCCCGGGCCGTTGTTCATGTCGCTTCCGCCGTCCGCAACCTCGTAGATGTTGAGAGCGTTGGAACTTGCGCCGAGAAGAAGAACCGCGCTGTCCGGCGTGGGTGTCGTGAGCGGGAAGTAGAACCGAGCGTAGGCGGCCGTGTTGTCGTCACCGAACCACTGGTTCGATGGAATACCGACACCGGAAGCCCCATTGAGCTGCAGATAGCCAGTGCCTACACCAACAACTCCGGCTCCACCGGTGTGCGCCAGGCTCACCCACTGTGTAGTGCTCTGCGCCGCACTGTGAACGAAGAGTGTCGGGTGCGTCTGCTGCCCGTGGGCGAAGTCGAAGCTCTCATCACCCGCTTCACACAGAACCATGGCTCGGGACGTGGTTCCGAGGGCCACAAGCAGCGTGTCCACCGTCTGCACGGTGCTCCATCGCTCGTTAGCGAACGCGGATGTAGTGCCCCCGAAGCTGAGCAAATCGTCAGCCGCGAGCGTGCGCACGTTCTCCACCGTCAGGCGCCGGTTTGTGCCCGTGCGGGCGACAGGGATGATGTCCGCCGCCAGAGCTGGCGCGCCGTCTGTGAGATCAGAAATCTTCGTGTCGGCCACCGCTTACTCCAGTCCGATGAATGTAGTGCCGTCTTCGAGAAGGATGCCGAACAGGTCGTCTTCGAGGAGGAGGACATCAGACGCGCCACCTGGGCCGACTGGACCTGCGACGCGGTTGAGCAGCTTGAGCGAGATGCCCCCGCCTCCGCCGAGGATGATCAAAAGAGCCCCCAAATGTCGGTAGCCGTAGTGCCCGTCGAGTGGATGCGCCGAGGCCGAGTCGGATGATAGCCCGCGATCATCGTCGTCACCGTGCGCGTGTCGCCGGCTGCGTCCACAAAGCGTATCGCACCGGCTGTGCCGATATAGATCGAGCGCGGCATCGGGTCGAGATCCGTGCTGTCATTCGGAGTGATGGGCACCCAGTAGTTCGCCGGCTCTCCGTGTCCGTCGTGCGTTCGATCAACGGCCATTTTTTCTTCCCTGCTCTTCGACCGTGTAGACGAGTGCCGCGCGGTCGAGGATATCCGCGGCTTCCTTCGTAGATCCTGCGTTAATGGCCTTTGCAAGCTTGCGCTTTACTGCGCCGGAGAGCGTGTTCCAGAACGCCGACTTACTGATCGCGATGGCAGTCGCTGCGCC
>Ga0137428_1000089_pt1 | contig 44974 bp, 79 predicted proteins | sample EasRivERMZT718_2_FD_102305 | JGI IMG/M metagenome (GOLD analysis project Ga0137428, IMG submission 102305) | Soil microbial communities from meander-bound floodplain in the East River, Colorado, USA - East River MetaG ERMZT718_2 | ecosystem: Environmental > Terrestrial > Soil > Floodplain ...
CAAACGCTCTCGCCAACTCATACGCTCGGCTCCTGCGCCCGCCCGGTGAGCGCCGCTTCAATCCAGCGTATCGCTTGCCCGTTCTTCACCTGCTGCGGCACGACGCGCATGACGCGCCAGCCGAGAATCGCCGCGTGCGCGAACTTCTCGCAGTCCTTCACGTAGCCGGTCCCGCGCGTGTGCCGGCCCTGCGTCCACACGCCGCCGTCGATCTCCACGGCCAGTTTCTGCGCCACGAACGCGAGGTCGAAGCGCCACCGACGCGGCGGGGCGAAGCGGTGCTCCAGCACGGGCGTCGCCAGCCCATAGACCTGCGATTGGAGCACGAGCGCCTGCTGTGACGCATTGCCCGCACTTGCGCCCAACTGCCGACGTTTCGACACACGCTGCACGCGCTGCGTCCACGCGCCTCTCGCGCTCACGGCTGCACCACCTTCATCGGCGGCGGCTGCTGACACGACGGGCAGTAGACGCGCCCCGCGCAATTCTCCGGCGTGATCCCTTTGGCCCACCACGCGCCCGGCAGAATGTTCGCGCAGTGCCAGGAATGACCGCAGGACGGGCAGGCCGTGAACACGTCAATCGACGCCACGTCGAACAGGCTCGGCTGGTTCATGCGCCCCTCTGTCCGCAGACGAAGCTCTCGACCTGCTGATACTCCCGACCCCTGCGGCGCTTTCGGCTGTAGGCCGCTTCGTAGCCGTTGCGCCGGCCGAGCCGATAGGCGGTGAGCACGGCGTCCTTGAACGGCAGCGCCGCGAGCCGCTCCAGTAGCCGCCCCTCGAAGTTGCGCGTCCGCGCCTTGCCGCCTTCGCGGCCCCATGCGGCGTGCTGGTTCACCACAGCCGCACGCCCCGCGTGAACGCCTTCAGCTTCTCCATGAACGCCGCGAGTTTGTCCGGGTCCACCGGCTCCGGCGGCAGGTACCGCGCTCGGTGCGCCGCTTCCATCTGCTCGTGTTTCGCCCGTGCTACTGAGACGCATTCGCTGAACAACTCCGCTTTCTTCGGGAACCAGTCCGATTTCGTCTCGAGCCGCCGGCACGCCTCGACGAACGTCCGCGTATCAAACTTCTCGTGATCGTCCAGAAACACCTTGAAGAACGCCGCCCGGTCGTCCTTATGTTCTGGCAGCCGCTCACGAACGGCGATCGCCAATCTGGTCAGGGCGGCGCGGCGTATCGCTTCGTCGTTCGTCATAGACGGCCTCGAGCTCGTGAAGCGCCGCCAGGTCGTCCCTGAACCCGCGCAGGTTGCTTTCGACGGCCGTCGGCCGCAGTCTCGGATCTCTCGCCTGTGGCAGCCGCGCCGCGTGCCGCCGCGCAATCAACTTCGCCGCCTGTGACACGAACACGCCCACCGAATACCCCGCCTGCTGAATCCAGGCGTCGTCCGTGGCGAAGAAGTCGGCCATGAGCTCGCGCACGAGGTCGCCGTGCGACTGCCACAGGCCCGCGAGCAGCTTCGCGTCCTTGCCGCCGTTAATCACCGACGCCACACCGAACAGTTCGCGGTGCAGCCTGTCGAACTCTGTCAACAGTTCGCGCGTCGGCGCTGTCTGTTGTCCTGCCATGTCGCCGCCTTTCAGTCGATACACCGCGCCCTATACCCCGCGATCTTAGAGATCGCAGGCACCAGCACGCACGCTGAGGCTGCAGTGACCCCGCCAGACAAGTACGCTTGCAGCGTCAACCTCTCGTCTTAGCCTCACACTGCACGCGCGGTCGCACCGTGAACCGGCTTGGTTCGCCGGCATCGCGTCTGGTCGCGGGTTGACGGCGCGTAGTCAGCGCCCGCTTCAGCACGAACCGCTCACACCCAGGTGGGCGACACCTTGTAGTCCCGTCGCCCGCATCGGACATCTCTGCGCGTCTCACCGTCCGAGTCGCAGGTCAGCCACGCGATACCGCGCGCGTGGGCGCGAAGTGCTAACCGAAAATATCGTCTGCGGTCGGCGTTGCGGCACGCTCGTGCGGCTTCGCCGTGACCGTCATGGAGGTCGATAAAACGGCCGCGTCTGGCGGCTTGGTATAGATACTCACCTTGAAGCCCAGCCGCCGCATCTGGTCCCAGTCCACCACCCAGAAGCTCGCGTTCGTCGTGCTCTGTTCGCGGCAACCACCCGAGCTGATCATCTTCACGATGTCGTCTGTGCGCGCGAGAGCTACCGCGATCAGTTCGCCTTCGCGCTTCGGCTGTGACAAGTAGGCGTGACAGGTCAGATAGGGATACAGCCAGCCGCCAGCGGCGTTGATCGCTAGCGTCCGCTTAGCAAACTCCGTATCCGATCCGTTAAAACGTCGCTTGCGGATCGTGAACGTGCGATACGGGAATCCCGATCGGCTGTCATCCCACTGCACGCGGCTGGCGATCCCCCTGATCCCCTGTTTGCCGTGGATCTGCCACGCGTCGATACCGGCGAGCGTGTCCAGTTGCTTCGTGAAACCTTCAGCGTTCACGGCCTCGACTGGCATCACGTCTCCGCCGCCGCACCAGCGGCTCACCTGCGGCCACACGACTCGCTGAAACTCAAACGCGCTATCGCTGAGGTCGGTGCGCCAGTCAGCCACGGACGCACCCCCGATCGACGCACAGTTCGACTTGTTCGGGGTTGACGTCCGCGCCTTCAGAGTGACGGCCAAGCTTCGCCGCCATCACGAGAAATGTGCCGGTCCCAGCGAACGGGTCCACCACCCGCGCACCAGGCTCGGACGCGTGCCTAATCAACATCTCTGCAAGTTGGTCCGGCTTCTGCCACGCGTGCAGACGCCCAGAGTCTTGGCGGCCGTCTGGCGCGGACATATCGATCACCGAGAATTGCTCTGTCATTAGCGGGCAGTTCAACGGCGGCGCAGACGGCCCCCACACGTAGAAGCACGCCTGCCAATTCAGCTTGTAGGCATGCGCCGGCGCAGGGCCGAGGGTGTTGCGGTACGTCCAGACGAGCACCTGGTATCGGCCGTCGAGCCCTTGCGCGCCGAGCACGCGCAGATACGCAGCGAGTTCGTTGGGGTAGGCACCAGTAAAGATATAGGCGCGGGCGTCAGCCTTCAGGCGCGACAGCGCCAGCGGCAACCAGCCATCAACGAAGGCGTCGATGTCCGCAATGTCGGTGCTGTACGGCGGGTCCGTCAGCAGCAGATCCACCGAGTTCGGATCGACGCCAGAGAGAAACGTCTCAGCTTCGGCATTGTGGACGACGGCGCGCACACCCGAACGCTCTGTCGCTTGCCGCGCCACGTCCGACTGAGCTTCGAGAAACTTCTCTCGCTTAATCGCCGAGCGCAGTTCGTTTCGGCTCCAACTCTCGGCCTCAGCCCTGTCGAGCCACGCGTCCTGCTCTTGCGTGGACTTAAACCCGGCCACCTCGGCGTGATGACTCCACGAGACATTTAACCGCCGGCGGTTAGATTCAGAGAACTTCTGCGCGACGTTCGCGGCGTTGACGATGGTCTGGTAGTCGTAACCAGTGGCGTCGATCTCCTGCGCGTACTTCTCGCCGTACTTGCGCTCACCGAAACGCACCCAGTCCCCCAGCCACCACATGACCCCACCGGCGATCGATCGCAACTGCGCGCCGACGTCGCGCCAGTCGTCGTATGCCGTGTCCTCTGGCAGCAAGAGACTCGTCTGCGTCCACGATCCGCCAGCAGACAGCACGCTCGATTGAAGTTCGGTAATTTCGCCGGTGCGTCGGTCGACGACTTCAACAGTCGCCAGCGCCGTTGCGTTAGACTTTGGCTTAGCCATGGTTCGCGGGCTCCAATTCCGCGGGCTTGGTTAGGGCGCCGGCAGCCGGTGACACGGTTGTCGGTGTCCCGATCTTACCACGGCCGCTGGTGACTTTCGCCTCGTTACTCTCCAAAATTGGCCCACCTTTCGCCTCTACGTGCCATTCGTACCAGCCGCGATCGTCTTTGCGGCACACCGCGCCCGCTTCGCGCGCCCACACGAGCGCGGTCTTCTCGCTGATCCCGAACCTCTGCCGCAGTTGCCCGGCGGTCAGCCAGTGCTGCGTCAGTAACTGCTGCACCCGGAGACGGCGTTCGAGACGGGTCACGGCTTTGCGCCTTTCAGCGTCACCCGCCACAGCCCGCCCTGCACGCGCTGGACGGTGATGGGATAGCCCGCCAGCACCAACTCGTTCACGCGGCCCATCGCCCGCAAGCCGCCGACGTGCTTCACCAGTTCGACATTCGTGGCCGAGCCGTGCTGCTGCAGATAGGCCAGCACCTTGTCGCGGTTCGACGCCTGCCGCGCCTTCTCGACCGCCACTGGCGCGAGCACGACCGCGTCGCTGAACATCGGCAGCACGCCCGGCCTCATGCGGTCCGCCAGCCCGGCCGCTTGGCCGCGTGCGCCCGCGCCAGGATCGCCTCGATGACATGCGCGGGCAGATCCGGTTGCTGCTGCCACTCGCGGACAAGTGGCGTGGATTTGACCCGCGGCGCCGTCCCGCGCTGCTGATGGCTGCGTCCGTGCTTGCGACACCACGTCGCGCGCTCGTCAATCGGAATCTTGCAGACGCGGCAGTGCGCCTTGACGTTCGTCAACAGCGGCTTCCACGGCATTACTTCGCCCTCGCCGGCGGCAGCGCGACGACGGAATGCCCGCAGTGCTCGCAGGTCAGATGCGTCACGCCGCCGCGACGGTCCCAATAGCGTTCGTGTCGGCAGAACCAGCGCCAGAGGTTCATCGCGCCCCCAGTCCGATCACTGTCGCGGCGTGCCCAGCCAGCGCCGCCTCGCGCGTGGCGTAGCGCCGCAACTCGCCGTCATACCGGCCGCCGAGGATCTGCGTCTCGTACTGGCCGTTGAAGTAGACCGTGCTGACGCGGCAGTCGGTGAGTTCCGTCACCGCGATCTGCTCCCACAGGTGCCGCCAGTCGCGGGCGCGAGCTCGCATCCGCGCTCGGACGTGCTGTAAGGCGGTTCTCATCGTGTGCTCTCCCATCGGCGCAGGACCGCGCCGGTCTTGTCGTACTGTTCCAGGTGCAGCGTCCGCTCCGCGTTGCCGAAGATGTGCAGCCGCCGCGTGACGTGCCGCTCGTCGTGACAGGATTTGCACAGCAGGCAGATGTTCTGCTCTGACTCGGCCCCGCCGATGCTCCGCGGCACGACGTGGTGGTGCTCCGCGCGTTCAGGCACCGCCGCCAGCGTCTGCGTCGTCTTGCGCCCGCACGCCCGGCAGCAGCCGCCATCCCGCGTCGTCACGTAGCGGCACAGCGCCTGCCACGCCTTCACCTTCGCCCGCTTGTCCGCCGTGGACGACTGCAAGCGCGTGGGCTGGTCGTGCTTAAAGTTAGTGACGTGCATCAGAACGGCTCCATGCCATCGCCGGGGTCGCCGTCGGCCTGTGGCTGCGCGGCCGGCTTCGGGGGCGTCACGTCGGCTTCGTCGTCGTCCACGGGCGGCGGGTCGCACCACTCGCAGCCGTCCTTCCCGATGAACGCTCCGCAGTAGTCGCAGCGGTTCATGGCAGCACCTCAAAACGGTATCGACGATTCGTCCGGCGCTTCGACGCGGTAGTCGTCCACCGGCAGTTCCGGCGCGTCGTCGTCCGCGCCGCGCTTCTTCAGGCCCATCAGGTTCACGAAGCGGCCCTTGTGCTCCAGCGTGGCGACCACGGGCACCTTCGCGTTCCAGAGTGTCGTCGCGTTCTGGCCGATGGCCGGGTTGATGGTGGTGGCCGTCACGTTGTCGCTGAACGTCACCGCCCACTGCGTCTTGCCGGTGCTGGTCTTGTTCACCGCGACGTTCGTGATGGTCTGGCCCACCGAGGCGCTGCGTGGAGCCGTGGCTGACGGGGCGTGACCCGCGGCACCGTTCGTGTGCTTCGCGTGGCCCACGGCCGCGTTCGCGTCGTCATCTTCCGGCGCGACGCCGACCACCGCGCCGAGCGCGTAGCGCCGCGCGTAAGTGATCGCCGATCCGACACCCTGCGCGTCCGCCTTGGAGATGGGAACCGCGAGCGTGTCCGTCATCCACTGGCCCGACGTGTGCAGCAGCGTCGTCTCAATCTCGACGGCCCACGCCGACTCGCCGATGCTCGTCAGCCGCGGGAACTGCACGACCGAGAGGCCGTGCTTCGACAGCGGGCCGCGGCACGCATCCCACACCGACGCGAGGTCGGCGTAGCGGCTGCGGAAGTGGGGATTCTCGCTGTCCTTCTTCGCGCCCGCGACTTCGCCCTGCGCCTTCGCCATCGCCGCCGCGAGTTCGTTGATGTTCTCTGAGCGTGTCACTTTGTGTGCTCCTGTTCCTGATGGGCGGCCACGGCGCGTCGGTCCACGCGCATCCGGCCGCAGCCTTCGCAGATCCAGATGCCGGTGTCACCGAGGCAGTCGATGTCGCCGCACGCCCAGCATTTGGTTTGGTCGATCACGACGCGCCCGTCGCCGCGCGTGCCGTCCTTCTTGATGAACCTCACAGCGGCCAGCCCTGCCGGTCCGCGAGCTTCCCGTAGCGTTCGGCGAGCGCGTCATACGCCGCCGCCGCGTTCCGCAAGGCTTCGGCTTCGCGCGGCTTCTCGTGGTCGTCCGCTTCAATCGCTTCCTGTCGGCAGCGGTCGCCCGCGAATCCCATCGCCAGCGACTCGGCCATGCAGAGTCCGAGGATGTAGGCATCCGAGAGCAGCCAGTGGCGCTCCGCGTCCAGCGCGTTGATGTTCCGCAGCACCGGCCCGAGCCACATCTGCACGCCCGCCAGCCGCTGCCCGACTTCCTGGTCCCGGTGCAGAATCCGTGTGGCGGACAGGCCCCACCGCTGCACCAACTGCGCGGGCGGCACGTCCGAGATGCGCCGGCCGAACAGCGACAGCAGGCGGCCGTAGCACTGGACGAAGTCCACGAAGACCCCGCGCTCGCAGGCCCACAGCAGATCCCCGATGACCTCGGTCGCGCTGGCCTTGAGGCTCATGAAGCACTGCTCCTCAAATGTCGCGGTGGCGGGGCTCACAGCGCCACCAGCAGCACGGCCACGGCCGCCCACACGAGCCCGTTGAAGATCGCGACCATTGCGAACCGCTCCGGCCACGTCATCGGTTCCCACGAATCGTCCGTCCACATCGCGCGCATCCGCTTCATGGCTACTGCTCCTCTCGGACATCGACGTCCACGCTGTTGCAGCGCGAGCACTGCGGGCCGGTCTTCGCGTCCGCCGCGACCTTCCACTTCTTGCCGCACTCGTTGCAGATGACCGGCACCTTCGCGCTCATGGCTGTTCGCTCCGTTTCGGTTTCGCGTCCGTCTTCTCGCCCCACATGCTCAGCACGACGTGCGCCCGCGTGCTCTCCCGCCGCATCAACAACTCCTGCCGCGTCGTCGCCGTCTTCCGGCACTGCGGACAGAACGTCGCGCCCGTCAGGTCTTCCATCAGCGGCGAGTCGCAGCGGCGGCAGGTCATCCCCGGCTCCCGCGTCCAAACTTCACGAGCGACTCGCCCCGCGCGTACTGCTCGAGCTTCGCCCGCGACCAGCGCGCCCGCGTCAACGGCCGCGCCACCATGAAGCAGTCCAACTGCTTCGACCGGAGCAACTCGTAAAACTTCGACTTCTTGCAGCGCAGCCGCGCGCAGAGTTCGTCGTCCGTCAGTAGGTCGTGGTCGGTGGTCAGGTTCATGCGCGTCTCCGGTCGTTGGCCGTGAGCACGGTGTCAATGCGGATGACCGCGCATTCGGCCGCGAGCGCGATCACGAGTTCGCGCTGGAAGTCCGCGCCGAGGCTCCACAACTTGGCGAAGTTGGCCGTTTCAATGCCCGCGATCCAGCGCGACAGCGCGGACTGATCGGCGTAGCCCATGCTCGATGCCGCGGCTTTCTTTTCGATCCCGGCCGCGACGAGCGCGCGTTCAATCGAGCGGCCAATCACGCGGCAAAACTCGGCCAGCGCAAGTGGCTTGCGGTCGCCTTCGCCCCGAAGTGCGCGCATCGCTAGCATCTTGCGTGGACGCTCGCTGACGTCGTTCGCTACCGTGGAGCCCATGAACAAACCGCTAGCCTTCCTGCGCCACTTGGGCACATTCCAGGCGTTCATTGCGCTCGGAAAAATGTTGGAGAAGCGGCATCCCGCACTGCAAACAAATCCCGCCGCGGGCGCGGTGGGCGTGCGTGAACAACGCGCGGTCCTGCCGCCGGACCTTCAGCGACTGACTGAGCGCATCGAATATCGGACGCGCCAGTTGGGGCGGCTGCAACGTCGCCTGCGCCGCAGTGCGGCGGCCCTTGAAGATGACCTGCTCGCGCTGGCCCTTCACAGGGACACCGCCTGCTCATCCGATGAGGCGGTAGAATGATTCGCCGGGAGAGAGGACAGAACCAGGCGGACATCGAAGCCGAGCGCCCGCGCGGCGGTAGACACCGCCTTGATTGTGCGGAAGCCGCCAGAGAACCAGATCGAGACCAACGCACGGCTGCACCCGATGCGGCTTGCCAGTTCCATTTCAGTGACACCGAGGGACTGGCACAGGGTGCGAATGTCGTTCGTGATCGCAGCGATCGCATCGCGCGCCCCGCCGACATCAACGAACGTCCTGCTGCGTGGCGCAGCCTTCGCCGGAGCGACGCCATAGGGCACCTTGTTCGCCTGGTGCCACGCGCGGTGGCACTTGCGGCACAGCCACCGAATCGCCAGCGGCTGCCCGTAGTCGTCGTGATGGGCTTCCACACCGCGAGCCTTTCCGCAGACTTCGCAGGGCTGTTTGACGAGTTCGCCTCGTCGGATGGCCGCTCGCGTGGCGCGAGTGGCGACACGCCGGGCGTCATCCTGTATGTACACCGTCGTAAACGGGAACAGTCGGCCCGTTGCCTCTTTCCGGCGGCTCACCGCGCCACCGCCGCTTCTGGCTCCGCGGAGGGCACGATGTCTGCGGGCGATGCCTTCAGCGCCCGCGCGATTCGTGCGACCTCGCTGTTGTTTGGAGTTCGATACGCGTTCTCGATGTCCATGTACCGCCCGTACGGGAGGTCGGCCTTAATGGCCGTGTCGCGCTGGCTGATGCCGCGGTCCACGCGGAGCAGGCGTAACCGCTTCGTGATGGCTTTCATGAATCGAGAGTATTGCATAACCGAAAGCGTAACGCAAACGAAAACTTTCTCGTCTGTAACGCTTTGACGGATAGGGGGTTATCGGTTTTATGTATTGCGACGTGGCTAAGACGTGGGGCGAGCGTTTTAAGGAAGTCCGGGCACATCTCGGCCTGACGCAGGAGCAGGCGGCGCCGAAACTGGGCTACAAGCGGGCCGCCCAGACGTCGAACCTGGAGCGCCGCGACTTGCCGAAGCCGGGCACGATCATTGAGATTGCGCGGAGGCTCGGCGTCCCGACGTCGTTTCTCTTAGAGGGCGTGGATGACGAGTACGATCCGCTCCGGCGCGATGAGATCGCCACCGTGACAGGGCAGGCCACACCCATCGCAGATACTCCCCCCGTACGAAATGAGAGCGAATCTGTTACAACCTCCGCGACAACACCACTCGGAGGTACTTCTCGTGAACGAAGCAGCCCCCCAGCTTCTGCTCCCGATGCCGACGATGAAGCTCGTCGTCAGCAACTCGCCGCACTCCAAGCGGAGGTACAGCGGACCCAGTTCCCATCCACGACTCGACGCGCTCCTGCACAAGTACAGTCAGATCGTGCGGACCGAGCCGGAGATCGCCCCCATTCTGGACGCCCAAGCCGACCGACTGCTCGGCACTCTCGCAAAGGACACAAGCGTGGCGCGTAAGATCGACCCGAAGCCGGAACCCCAGCGCATCCTGACGTGGCGGCGCGGCACGCCCCAAGTCGGCACCGCGAACCCGCGCCCGCCGACGCTCCCGGCCGGGCTCATCACCACCAGCGAGGAATATCACGCCGCCTGCGCGGCCATCGGCACGCTCGCCGCCCAACCCGAGGAGCCCGACATCGAGGGCATCGTCAAGTTCTCATGTGACTATGGCGAAGCGATGGCGGCCGAGATCCGTCGTCGCGGCTGGAGGAAACGATGAAGCCCGCCGTACTCGCCATCGCGCTCCTCTCCGTCGGCTGTGGGGCTGAACCCGCCCCCACGCCCGTGCCCGTTCCGCAACCGGCCCCGGCCGCCATCGCCTCGGAAGGCTCCCTCGCCTTCGAGCTCTGCGGCCCCGGCGGCTCCCTCTGCCTGTTCTCCGGCACGGCCCGCAACACCGGCACGGGCTGCGCCGAGAATGTCCGCGGCGTGACCAAGGTCGTGGACGCGGCCGGAGTCCAGGTGGGCGCGACCGCCGCATGGTCCTACCTGTCCCGCGTGCGGGCGGGGGAGACGTTCGTCTACCGCGAGTGCTGCTTGAGTCCCGGCTTGGCCCCGGTCACGTACTCGACCGCGATCAGTTGGGACACGGTCTGGTGCTAGGTGGGGGAGAAGGGGCCGGGCGTCCATCGGCACGGGGCGGGCTGGCGGGCCGTCGTCAGCCAAGGCCGAGACCGGCCCCCGCTCCGTCGGACGTTCCCGCTCGAGACGAGCGCGGCCGAGATGCAGAACTGGCGGCGGGACGCGCAGGCGAGCCACCGTGTCAACCGGAAGCGCCGCGCCACCCGCGGGGCGTTCTCGAGCGATGCCCGCCGCTATCTGGCCGCCGTGACGGCCATGCCGTCCTATAAGGAGCGCGTCTACCAGATCGGCCTGTGGGTCACGGAGTTTGGCGATCGCCAGCGGGACAGCCTACAGGCGTCTGACATCCGCGCCGTGCGCGACCGCTGGCTGACGCAGCCGCGGAAGCGGGACGACCCGCGGCCGTTATCCCCGCACACCGTCAACCTGCGCCTACGCGCCCTCAGCAACCTCTACCGCGTGCTGGACGGCCGGCGGGCTGAGAACCCGGTGCGCGAGGTGGACGAAGCCCCAGAGCCCGACGCGCGGCCCCGGGCGCTGTCCTACGAGGTCATCGAACAAGTACTGGCGGCCTTGCCAGACCGCGGGCGGGCGGGGAAGGGCGACACGCGGCCAAAGTGGTCGCAGACGCGCATCCGGCTCCGCTGTCTCGCCTTCTGCCAGATCACCCCGAAACAGCTGAAGACGATCATGCCCGCCGACTTGGACCTGACCCGTGAACGGTTGCGTCTGCCGGCGAGAGGGAAGGGGAAGGGCTCCGAGGCCATCTGGGTGCCGCTGGTGCCCGCCGCCGTGGAGGCGTTTCGGGACCTCGTGGCCAATGGGCTGTGCGGGCCGTTCTCGTGGGGCTCGCTGTCGAAAAGCTGGCATCGGGCCGTGAAGGCCGCCGGGCTGCCGCGCATGACGCCCTACCAGCTTCGGCACACGTTCGGCACGCTCATCTACCGGGCCACGCGGAGCCGGGACGCCGTCCAGCAGTTGATGCAACACGCCTCGTGGAAGACCAGCCGCCGGTACACGCTGGACGCGGAGGACGACGTCCGGGCCGCCCATGCCGAGACGGTCGCTGACGCGCTGGCGAAGCTCACGAAGTGACTTTCGCTTTCCCTTCAAGAATCTTCGCCCAGCCTGTCGATTCTACTTGCGCTTACATGCTTGCGCTTGTATAGTCTCTCTCATGACGAACGCGAAGATGTGCGACGGTAGTTACGGCGACGGCGTTCAGAATACATACCGCTTCCCGGCTGACGGCGTTCGTAAGGGCCGCGTCACCGCACAATGCCCGGTCTGTGGACGCCGCGTCGCGCTCGTCACCCTATACGCCGACGCTAACAAGGGGCGCGGCCTTGGACGCCACGACGCGCCCGCCGCCTCCCAGCAGTAACAGGAGCACAGGACCATGACGCCACTTGATTCCGGCTGCCGCGACTGCAAGCACAGCCCCGCCTACCAGACCAGACAGCGCCAACTCGGCCGATCGTTCGTGCCGGGCTGGCGTCAGGCGTGCGAGAAGCACGCGCCCGAGACGAACAGGTTTCACGAGACGCAGCCGCTGCCGCACGCATGGCCGGACGAACTGCTGAACCGATGGAAGGCCGCGCGATGAGAGTCCTCGTCGCGTGCGAGTTCTCTGGCGTCGTGCGGGATGCATTCAGGGCGCAGGGCCATGACGCATGGTCGTGCGACCTGCTACCGACCGAGACGCCGGGGCCACATATCCGCGATGACGCCCGCGTGCATCTGCGCGACGGCTGGGATCTGATGATCGCCCATCCGCCATGCACGCATCTGGCGGTGAGCGGGGCGCGGTGGTTCGCGGCGAAGCAGGAGGAGCAGGCGCTGGCGCTCGACTTCGTGCGGACGCTACTAGACGCGCCGATCTCGCATATCGCGCTGGAGAATCCTGTCAGCGTCATCAGCAGCCGCATACGCAGGCCTGACCAGATCGTGCAGCCGTGGATGTTCGGCCACGGCGAGGTCAAGGCGACGTGCCTCTGGCTGAAGGGCCTGCCGCCGCTCCGGCCGACACAACTCGTGGACGGGCGCCACGCCAGAGTCCACCGTGAGCCGCCCTCGCCTGACCGATGGAAAAAGCGCAGCCGAACCTATCAGGGCATCGCCGACGCGATGGCCCAACAGTGGGGCACTCTATGAAGCCGAAGAACGAAGCCGCCGCGACCTTGGGCCGCGCCAGGTGCTTCGCCTGCAAGCACGCCATTCCAGGCAAGCCGCGCCGCGTCATAACCGCTGACCGGGCGCAAATGGTCTACGTCGGGCCATGCTGCTATCAGCGCGTCCGCCGCGCCGTCGAAGGGTATCAGCCCGCACTCGGTGGTCCGCGGCTCGTCATGCCGACGCCCGAAGAACTCGTCAATCACGCGCTGGAGTATCTACGATGACCGCCAAGAAGAACCCCGCCGCCCAAGCAATGGGCCGCGCCCGCTGGGCGAAGGTGACGAAGGAGCAGCGCACCGCCCATGCCGCGAAGATGCTGACCGCCCGCTGGGGCAAGACCCGCAAGCCGAAGGCGAAGAAGCCCGCTGGGACGACCTAATGGAACGACACTGGTTGGACTCTCGCAGATTTGCTTAGACATTTTTGGACCGTGGGACGACGCGCAACCAGGGGCCGTCGTCGCTGCCTGCCGAGCGGAGCCCCTGCCGAACACGCGAAATGTGGCGTATTTACTGAGGTTTACGATGACACAGCAGGATGCGCGCCCGGGAGGTCTCGAACCTCCGACCCTCGGCTTAGAAGGCCGATGCTCCAGCACGAACACGCCTGTTTGCAACAACTTATCAGTGAGGACATCTTCCTGGGACGACGCGCGCCACGCGATGTCGTGGGATAGACTAGGCGACCCCATGCGCTGGCTCAAGGCGAAGACCGTGGACGCGCTGGCGCTGGCCGTCTTCGGGTTGGTGGTGGTGTACGCCGTGCTCGACGTGAGCGTGACGTGGATCTGGCAGCGCGTGCGCCGTCAGCGAGGTGCCCAATGCATATGAAGGCGAAGATCACGCTGTGTGAAGCGACGTGGACGCCGAAAGACGGCGCACCGCAATCGTGCCTGCGTCAAGCCGTGATGGGCGTCACCTTGCCCGACGCGCCAGGCACGCCGACGAAACTCTGCCGCACCTGCTGGGGCTTGTTTCGGCAGGGCCGCACGGACTGGATCATCTCGCCGCTGACGGACTAGTCTTCGGCCGGCACGCCGGGCAGGTCGTCCAGTTCGGCCGGCAGCAGCCCGGCCTTGATACGCGCCCGCGTCTCGATGAAGCAGAGATGGTTCCATGCCGCTGCGGCGGCGTGGTTCTCGTCGGTCTTGCCTTCGAGCACCGCGAACGTGTGACGGAGCGCCGAGTCGAGATACCACGACAGCGGCTGGCCCTTTTCCCAGTTGCGGTCGCCGAATCGGCTGGCGCCGCCCTCGAAGTGGATCGCCACTTCCGACATCGCCCGCGGGGGGAGCAGGTCGAAGCGGCCCTTCCCGGCGCGACTGTTGCGTTTCGATCCAGTGTGGATCTCTCTTACGGGGTTCGGCGTCATCGTTATTACAAGCTCCGTAATAGTGGTCAGGTGACCACGGATCGTGGTCAGCGGCCCAGCCACATGCCAAATAGTGTCCCGGCGCCCGCCCCGAGCGCGTACGCCCAGCGTGCGCCGCGGACCTCGACGTGCGCCGCGGATTTGCTGTTGCCCCACCAGACGAACGAGATGGCGCAGCCGGTGAGAAACGCCCGCGAGTAGTCCAGCGCCGCGATGTGCCGCGTGTTCAGCGCGACGAACGCGACAATGAGAAAGCCCCGCGCGAACAGCCGTAGCCAGATCATCGGGCCTTTCGCGGTCGCCGCCGCGGCTTGGTCACCGCCACCGCGAGCAGGCCGTACAACGTGTCGATCTCCTTGCGGCTCAGTTGGCGCATCAGCCGGCACGTCTTGATCCGCACCGCCCGCTCTGTCCACGCTGGCCGGAGTCGATGGAGACATTCGTGTAACAACGTGTCTGTCACGTCGATGCTGGGGTCGATTACGATGCTGCCGTCTGGCCGCGCGAACCCATGCACGAGCTCGCGTTCGTCCTCGATGCCGCCGACGCGAATCCGCCCCGCGCCGATGGCCGCGGCAATCTCCAGCAGGATCGGATCACGCTCCGGCCGCTTGCGGGTCTTCACTTCGCCTCGGTGATTTCCCAGTCGAGAATCGAATCGCGCTTGCCGCTCGCGCCGTACTTGAGCTTCAGCCTACGGGCTTCGGGGCCGCGCCGCGCTCGATGTGCCAGCCGCCGTACCCATCGCCGTATTCTTCCTTGTAACCGGCCCCGCGGACATGCACCTGCCGCGTGTGCTCCACGGCGTCGAGGTCCGCGTTCAGCCGCACCCGCGCGATGGGCACCTGCCAGGTATCATGCGTGTGGCCCGTCCAGACGATGTCAGCATCCGCAAGGAACACCGCCTGCCGGTTGGTCTGGATGACGCCTCGCGTGACCGCGCCGCCGCCGCCGAAGCCGTGGTGGTAGTGGAGTTTGATGGGCTTGTGCCGAGTCTGGCACATGACGACGTCGAACACGACCCACCCGGAGTACCCGCCGAGTTTGACCGTGTCGCTGCCTTGCGTCTTCAGCCGCTCCACCAGCCGTTCGGTCAGGTTCGTCTCGTGGCGCTTCAGGATGCTCGTCTCGTGATTGCCCTGCCCGCGCACCGCGAGCAGGTCGCCGTAGGGCTTGAGCGCCGCCGCGGCCGTGTCCACGAGCGCGTCGAGGTAGTCGGCCCGCTGGTGCTCCGGTCGTAGGTCGTCCTTCGTGTGGCGTTTGTCGAACTTTCCCTGCATCGCGCAGAAGAAGTCGCCGTTGTCGAGAATCGGCGCGTCGCGCTCGCGGGCTTCGTCCAGATGCCGCGCGAACATCTCGCGGTCGGCCTTGGGATTGTCCCAGTGGACGTCCGATTGCAGGAGCACCCACTGCTCGTCCCCGACGTAGGGCAGGTCGATGACGATCCGATGGATGTTCCGTGCCCGTTCGTCGATCCGCCACCGTCGCGCTGTCGCGGCTTTGGCCTTCACGTTAGGCCGTCGGGGCGCCGATGGTGCCGCGCGCCGTGCCGAGAATCGGAACGCTCACCGTCAGCGGGCGCGGCTGTTTGGCGACCGCGATAATGTCATCCTTCGCGTGGCGAATCGCATCCACCGCCACCTGCACGTCCACGATCTTCGTGTCTCGTAGGAGCGCCAGAATCGCGCGCATCTCGTCCAGTTTGCGGTCGAAGGCCACGAGCAGCGCGATCACGGCCGCGAGGTCAATGCCCGTCGGCGGTGGGTCCACGGGCGGCGGGTCGGCCGGGTCCACGACCGAAGGCTGGCGCGGCGCGACCCATCGGCCGCTGTGCGTGCCCTTGTCCTGCCACGAGATGGTGGCCGAACCCTCCTGGTCGATGAAGACGTCGAAGTGCAGCCGCGAGTCGCGGTTGAATACGATGTCGCACGCGATCCGCTCGTCGCCGCACGGGCAGTTGTTCCCGTCCGGCTTCGCCAGCAGGCCCCACGGCCCGCCGACGCGGAAACAGGCGTCGTTCAGGATCGCGGCCTTTTGTTCGGCCGTCAGGCCAGACGGCGGATACTTCGCGCGTTCCACGCGGAGCGCCTCCACCATCGTGAGCTGTTCGGTGAGTTCCAGGCGAGCGCGCGACGAGGCGACCGCGCTGACCGCGACGGACTCGTTCCGCGCGTCGTCGGCCTCGGGGTCGAAGGCGTCCGCGAACTCCTGACGGAGCCGGTAGAGATACTCGAGCAGTTGGGTAATGGTCATGCGGATGCGCCTTTCTGTGCGTCTTCGATCTGCTTCTGCACGCGCTCAATCAGCAGCCAGAACGCCTTGCGCTGGTCGGGCGTCATGTCCTCACGGATGGCGAGGAACAGCTCGATGAGTTTCGTGGCGAAGACAATCAGGAGGTCGAGCGTGATCATCGAGGCACCATCTTGGGCGCGACGTCCGCCGGCAGCATGGCCGGGGCCCCGCCCGTCTCCTTGATGGCCGCCTGCACCGTCTCGACCGTGCTGCCCTTCGGCAGCGCCAGCGCGGTATGCGTTTCCTTCTGCGAGCGAATCTTCTGGATCACGGACCAGCCGCCCACGGCGACCACGATCAGCGCATCCACGTACGTCTCGATTTGCGAGTCGCTCACGTCCACCGCGATGGCGGCCGTCGTGAGCACATAGCGAATCCCCGCGCCGATGAGTTTCTTGACCAGCGGATTCATAGCGTCCTTTCAGAACAGCGGCAGCGCCAACGCGAGCGCCAACGCGAACACCGCCCAGTTGAGGGCGCCACGGCCGCGCGACTCGATCAGCGCGTAGCCACTCAGCACGACCGCCGCGACGACCAGCAGAGCAGGGATACTCATGTCTCTCCTTCAGATAAACAGCGGGTTGCGAACGTCAATCTCGACGCGCTCCCCCGCCAGCAGCGCCTCGTTGATTTGGTGCAGCAGTAACTCCATCGCGGCGCGGCTGTCGAACACGTAATCCGCCGACTGCCCAAGGCCGGGGATGATGCAGCCCTCGGTGTCCTTCTTCGTGTTACCGGCGTGGATGCGAATCCCCGTGAACCCCGGCACGTTCAGCAGTAGCGGTAACTTCCGGTGAAACCGCTTGGACGGCGTGACGACCACTTGATAGACGCCCGCGGGAATCGCCGTCTCGCCCAGCACCTTCCAGGTGCTCACCGGCTGGCCCTCGACTTCGCGGATCGCGTCTTCCAGCGTCCAGCACAGCGGGATGCGGTCGTCGCCATACACGAGTTGGAGATGGCCGATGGTCGTTCCATTCTTCGTCGGCGTGCGCTGGAGAATGAACGTCACGGCCCTGCCAACTTGAACGCGGCCGCGACGAGCGAGCCGCCAATCGCCAGCAGCGTAAAGATCCAGCGCAGGTCCGCACGCTTGACGTTCTTCGCCTCGTCGCTGGCGTCCACGAGCCGCGCCCGCTCCAAGGCCGCGATCCGATGCTCGTGGACCAGGATCGTGCCGTTCGTCTTCCGCACCTGCACTTCGAGTTCTTTAATGTCGCCGCGCATCCCGATGAGGGCTTCGAGGTTCGCCTTGTGCTGCTCGGCGTTCTGCACCGCGATGTGCTCGACGGCGCTTTGGAGACGGACGAACGCGCGCTGTTCGTCGGTCACTTGGCCCCGTCGCTTTCCAGCAGCTTCATGGCCGCGAGTCGGATCACCTGCGGTGTGACGCCAGTCGCCAGCGCCGCTTCGTTGTAGAGCCCGCGCGCCAGTAGTGACTTGAACGCATCGCTGCGCTGCGCGAGCGCCACGAGAAACGCGCCGGGGTTGCCGGCGATCCATGTGAGCCCGCCTGGGTCGCGGTTGCCAGACAATGCCAGTCGCCGGCCGACAGCCTCCTTCGCCGTGATGGCCGCGCCTTCGCGGGCGTTCATTGGGGCAATGTCAATGCCGGTCTTGGCGACCTCGGTCTGCACGTCTTCTTTGAGTCCGCGGGCGATAGCCTTCTGCGCTTCAATGCTTGGTCCCTTGAGTTCGCCGTACGCTTTCTGGCCGAGCGCGCGGTACGTGCCCTTCTTGAACGCCTGCGCCTCTTGGACCGTCATGTCGCGCGGGACTTGCCCGGCGACGTCCTCGATGCTGATGACCGGGCGGCCCTGCGCGTCGAGCACCGGGCCGACGACTTCGCGCTGGCCGACGATGCCGGGCTTGGTCGTGACGCCCGGCTGTGACAGGAACTCCTCGCGGGCGCGTTGCACGAGTGCGACGTCATCGACGGGGTTGACCTGGGTCGCCACGCGCCGCTCCAAGTCGGTCAAGCGCGAAGCGACATGCTGCGGGCTTACAAATCCAGGCGCGTTCGCAATCGCATCGTCAATCTGGCCGCTGGTCGTCTCGATGATCTGGTTGAGCTTGGCGAGCCCGCCCGGTGTGACGCTCACGCCCTCGTCGAGCAGCGTCTGCACGACCTTTGGGATCTCTGCGCCGCCGATGGCATCCTTCAGATTCGTGGCGGTCGGCTTCAGCGCGGATTGCATGAGTTTTGCGCCGCCGCGCCGCATGACTGAGCCGAGCATGTTGCCGGCCGCCTGCGCGCCGCCCTGCACGCCGGCCTGCTTACCGATGGCGAGCGCGGCATCCAGCGGCGAAGACGGGGCCGGAGCACCAACGAGCCTCGCCAGTAACTGGCTCACCGCCTCACCGCCAGCGCCCAGAATGCCGGCGCCAACTGGCCCGCCGAGCATGCCGCCGACGAGTCCGCCCGCCGCTGGCAATGTCTCGCGCAGGGCCTGACCGATGGGCGTGGTCTTCGTGGCTTCGTGGGCCTGATACTGCGCGATCAACTGGTCGCGCTTCGTCGGCGGGGCCGGCATCGTCGGCGCCACCACCGGAGGTCGCCCCTCGCTGTCCAGCTTCGTGCCAGCCGGATAGCTGATGACGTTCCCGTCCTTGTCGAGTCGGGTGCCAGATGGATACTGCGAGTTCTGCGGCATTACCGGGCCACCCACGCAGTGCCGTCCCACACGTACACCTGACCGAGCCGATCCCACGTGTCGTTCTTCTTCGGATTCGCAGGGGGCTTCGGTGCCGTTGCGGCGCCGGACTCGGGCGACTTCGCCTCATACGGGTCGAAGTCCAGCCCGAGCAGTTCCTCTGGAATCTGGTACCGCTGCGCGGTCTTCGTGATGCGGTTCTTGACCGACGCGAGATAGCCGTCGTTCTGCGCCTGCGCGGCTTCCTCTGCCAACTTCGCGTATTTCTGCAACTGCTCCAACGGCACGCCCGCGCCGCCAGCATGCAACTGCTCGTACCAGCCGCGCACGCGGTCCAGCAGCGCCAGCCCAGCCGCGCTTCGCATGTACTCCGACTCGCGCACGACGGACGGCGGGTCGAGAATCTTCTGGAAGGTGACGAGGATGACCTGCGCGCCTTGCGCCATGTCGCCGCGCTCGGCCGCCTTCACGCCGGTTCGCATCAGCGCCAGTTGCCGATTGAGTTCGCGGGACGGAGCCGTGGCGGTCGTCCACTGGCCCGACAACTGGCGGATCAGATTCGCTTCGGCTGTCTCCGTGATCGGGCGACGGCCGCCCGACTGGCCCATCTGCTGGAGCCTGAGCGCGTCGATAGCGTCTTGGATCTTGTTCGGGTCAGCGGTCTTGACGCTGTCGAGGACGGTCGAGATTTCTGCCGGGGTGAGCGGCGAACCCTTCGCCGCAGAGGCGCTCGCCAACGCGGGCCGCGCCTTGATCGAGAACTCGCTCTGTCCCGGCGCGGCCTTGTTCAACCAGTCTTCAGCGGCTGCGATTGGCGCGACCGGCTTGCCGTCCGGTCCCATCGCGTCCGCTTCGCCAACGAGTGCGCGGTAGTGGCTGATGGGGCGGTCAACTTGCGTGCCCGCGACGCGGATCGGCGCGTCCCGCGCGATCAGTTCGGCGAGTTGATCGGGCTGGTCTTTGAACTTCTTCTCCAGCCCGTCGAGCACGGCCTGCGCCGCTTTGCGCTCACGTTCGACGTCCGCCTTTGTGCGGCCCTCGAACGGCTGCACGTTGACCCAGCCTGCGCCGTAAATCTGACGTCCGCGCTCGTTGCCCTGCCGCACGAGTTCCGCCCGCGCGCCGGGGTCCATCGCGGCTTCCGCCTTCGCCAGAATGCTGTCGCCGAACGCGGCGATCTCGGCCTGGCGCTTGAACTTGAACTCGTCGAGCCGCTGCTGCCGCGCTTCCGCCGTCAGTTGCGCCTGCGCCTCGTTCTCCGCCTGCTGCTGCTCCAGCGCCTTCGCGCGGGCCGCGCCCTGACTGAACCCCTGCAGCATCGCGCCCGCCGCGACCTTGCCGCCGTTCTTCGCCGCCAACCCCGCCAAGACAAACGGCATCACCGTCTGCAGCGTCTGGCCGATGCGATTCGGCTGCGGTGGCCGCGGGATGCCGGGAGGCGGCGCGCCGGCCGGTGGCGCACTCGGTGGCGGTGGTGGAGCCATCGGTGCGGGCGCAGCGCCACCCATCGGCGCCAGCGGCGCGAACGACGCGGGCGTCCCAATCGACGCGAGCAGGTTGGCGAGGTTATCCATTTACGTCGTCCCTTGCGGCTGCGGCTTGAACCACTGGCCCCACGGCAGCCCCGCCACCGCCTGCCCGAGCCCGAGCCAGAACTGCGAGTTGTTCGCGTTCTGCTGGATGTTGTTCGCCTGCGTCTGCGCCGACAGTTGCGCCAGCGACGAGAAGATGCCCTGCGGATTCGGCTGCCCGCCGAGGCCGAGCACCTGGAGCGCCGCCTGCAGCCGCTGGTCGCCCAACTGCAGCGGAATCGACGCGAGCGGCAACGCCTTATCCAGCCGCGCTTCGTTCTCGTTCCGCTGATTGCGCAACTGGCCCACGACCGAATCGAGGATGCCGAGCCCCTGCGCCTTGCGGCCTTCGTTCAGCGCCTGCTCGCGGCCCGTCAAGTCGCTCAGCAGTTGCGCCGTGGACGTCGCCGTCTGCCGGTTGCGGTTGATCTGGTCGATGCCCGCGAGCGTGATCGCGCGCTGGTTCAGCCCGCGCTGGTTGTCGTACTCGCGGTCCACGTCGCCAATCGCCTGCTGGATCGTGCCGGAACCCGCGCCGTGCCCGAGGCCCGCCATGCGTGCGGTCGTGCGGTGCGTGGCCGCGGCCCGGTCGCGCTCCAGTTGATCCGTCGCCTGCGCCTGCAAGGCGGCTGACTGAGAATCAGAGAACGGCTTGCCCTGCACGTCGTTCAGAATCTGCTGCAGCACGCTCTGCGTCTGCGCCATCTGCGGGTTCTGGTACGGCGTGTTCAGGTCGTTCGCAAAGCCGGTCGCGCGGTTCAGATAGTTCGTGAGCGACGGATCTTCCTGCGGCGTCGTCAACATGGCGAGCCGCGAATTGATCAAGTCGAACAGGCGCATCGTGTCGTGGTCATCGAACTGCGACGGCCCGAGCCCGAACGCCCCACCCGGCAGGCCGAGCCCGCCCTGCAGAATCTGGTCGAGCTGCGCGTTGCCGGTGGACTGGAACCCGCCGCTGCCGCCTGATCCGCCATTCGGGAACGCGCCCGCCTGTGCGAAGTTGCCGCCGCCCGCCTGCCCCTGCTGGGCGGCCTGCGCGGCTTCGGCGGCGATGTCGCGCCATGAGATGCCGTAGGTCCCGTCCCCGGCCCCTTGGAACAGGTCCACCTGCCCGATACCGTTCATGCCCTGCACGCCCGAGAAGTCGGCGAGGTCTTTCCCGTTGAACGTCACCCCCGGATATGCCTGCTGCAGTTGCGCGATCATGTTCGCGCGGCCTTCGGGCGTGTTCGGGTTGGAGGCGTAGATGCGGCCCCATGCGTACTTCGGTGACTGGTGGTTCGGGTCCGCCCACTTCGTCTGGTCCCAGCCACTCGGCGCAAACTGCGGCACATTCGACGCCGTGTAATTCGGCTGCGCGTAGCCGTTCGTGTTCCAACTGTTCGCGCCGGGGCCGGGCGCGTTCGGGTTCGGCGCGGGCACGCCCGGCGGCGTCGGCAACGTCAACCCATTCGGCGGCTGGTTCGGCAGCGACGCGGGATTCTCGACCGGCGGCGCCTGACTCGGCAGCAACGGCGATACGCCGCTGCGGCTTTTCTTCGATAACTGATCCCAGAGCGATGCCATTACCGGCCTCCACGCGCGATGAGGTCCGCGACCATCTGATTCATCGGAGACGGCCCCGCCGGGGGCGCGGGCGGCCCCTGAAAGCGGCTACCGATGCTGTGCGAAGGGCCCGTGGGCATGGTGTTGCCCGAGTTGGGCAACGGCCCCTGTGGGCCAACGGCCGCCGATGTCCCGGACGAACCGGACAACGCGCCGAAGTTGCCGCGCGACCACATTGGCAGTTGTCGCCCCGCCATCTGCAACACCTGCTGATAGAGCGGGTCAGACGCGCGCTGCCGCGCCAGTTGCGAGCGGAACATCGCCTGCATGTCGGGCAAGAGGCCGGCGAGCATCGGATCGACGCCGCTACCGTTGTTGCCGCCGCCTCCGGGGCCGCCGTTGCCGTTGCCCATGTTCGCCAGAAACGGCGTGATCGCGGAGATGATCGACGGCAGGTACTGCTGCCACGAGTTGTTCCCGCTGCCGCTGTTGGGCTGATTCGGGGTATTCGGTACGGTCGGCATGTTGTTGCCACCTGACTGCCACGGCTGGCGCGGTTCGGGAAACGCGGTGCGGGTCGGGCCGGTCGGATTCGCGCCGCCCGGATTCGGCATCTGAAACGGCGACGGCATCACGAACGGTTGCTCCACCCACTGCCCGCCCGTGCCGAGGATGTACTGATAGCCGTTATCCGTGATGTAGAACGGCGGCGCGTAGAAGCCCGGCCCCGGCGGCGGCACGTTGCCGCTGTTGTAGTTCCGCGCGTAGTCCGCCTGCTGGTTCTGATGGCGCAGGCGCAACTGCTGCACTTGCTCGGGCGTGGCGGGGGAAAATCTCGGCATCGTCGTCAACCTTCCAACAGCACGCGAAACGGCGCGTCCCCGACCGAGCTCGACAACCGGATAAACCGCTCGTTCGCGCTCACGACTTTCAGCGGCACGAGTTCCTGATTCGCCGTGTTCAAGTCCACGCACGGAATCAGCAGCCGCGGCGTCTTCCCCAGCCCGTGTTCCACGTCGAACGCGGTATCCGGCGTCGCGTGCGTCCGGCCTTCGACGCCATACAGCGCGAGGTTCTGCGGGCGGTCCACGCCGATGCGCAGGTTCGCCTTCAGAACATGCAGAAAGATGTTCTTCAGCGACACCCGCTGCGGCCCGTCGAAGGCTCGCAGTTGCGACTCCACGTAAGAGACGTCCGCCATCGTCTACGCCTTCACAAACTCGACGTCAACGATGAGCACGTCGGTGGCCGCCCACGCGAACGGCACGGCTGGCGCCGCCGCGGCGCTCGCCCCGTGCGCCAAGAGCGAAATGGTGGCGGTGGTGGCGATGGTCGCCACGCCAACGTGGAAGCCGGTCCCGCCGGTGTCGCTCATGAGTGCGCTGCCCACGACATAGCCAGCCGTCGCGTCCGCCGTAAACGGCAGCGTGATCGACCACGCGCCAGTGCCGTATGTTGTGGTCGAGCCCATGTTGATCGCGATCCGAGCCTTCACCAATTTGCCGACTTGGTGGTACGCGCCGACAATCGTGCCGTCGCCAATCGCCGGGTTCACGCTCGCGCCGGTCCAGACCGGGACGTACGCCGTCCAGCCGAGCAGCAACTGCGTCTCGATGGCCGTCACCTCGGTCTGCAGGCCGTTGACGTGCGAGGTCGCAATGACGTCGCCGTCGTTCTTGGTCGTAAACGTCGTGACTGAAGTCGGGTACGCCACTAGATGCCTCGAATCTCGGGCTCGGTGTGCGACACGAAGCCGTAGCCAAACTGCCGATACGCGGCCTGTCCGGTGTACTGGAAAATGAACTGAATCGTCCCGCCCTCGGCCGTCACCGGCAGATCGACCGGGACACGAATCCGCCCCGGCCCGCCGTAGACCGCGGTGCCGTATTCGCCCTCGCCGTAGACGTCCAACCCCGCGCCGATGTCCACGGTCGTCTCCAGCACCGTGCGGCCGTCGCACTTCACTTCCAGCGCGAGCAACCCTTCGTTCGGCGCGAACTCGACAAACGCGGCCGGGAACCGCGCGACCTTCAGGTCATCGACCGGGAACGACGGCCCTTCGTAATCCGCCACCGTGTCGCTGCCGTTCGCGGTCGTGCCGGTCGCTTCCTCGTACATCCGGCCAATCGTGTCGGACCACGAGAACAGCCGCCCGCTGTTGCCGGTCGTGCTTTCTGCGCCGTCCCACTGGACGTACCCGCCGATGGCGCGATCCGTCGTCGCCCACGCCGGGATGTCCTTGATCCGCGTCCGCGCCAAGTCCAGCGCCCATTCACCGGCACTGCCCGTCATTGGCAGCGACGGAATCGCTACGCGCACTTCCTTGCGGTTCCGGTGGTAGATGACCGGCACCTTTTCCAGATTCGCTTCGGTCGTCGCATTGACGAACGCGCGCCAGTCGTCCTCGAAGTCGTACGACAGCAGCCGATCCGTCGCGCCGTCGAAGATGTAGACGCCCTCCGGCCCCGCGTGCACGATGCCCTGTTCCACGACATCCGCCGCCCGTGGCCCGAACGCGCCGGCTTCAATCGCCGCCGACGGCTTGACCTCGAAGTCCAGCGACGTCTGGCCGATGATGAGAAACGCCTGCTTGGCGCGGCCGAACACGACCAGCACATCGCCCAGCGGCACCACGCAGGTAATCTCGTCGCCGCGCGTGAACGGGATCTGGATGTAATAGAGCGTGGGCCAGCTCTGGTTCTCGAAGATTTCCGTGAAGCGGAGCAGTGTCGGGTCCACCGCATCGACGGCCCACCAGCGGTTCTTCCACGGCACGCCAAAGGCCAGCGCCGGCGGGACGTTCCGGTTCGTGTGCGCTTCCGCCGCCGTGCTCGAGACCGGGGCCGTGATATCCACGACGCCGTTGGTATTCGCGCGGGTGCCCGCGTAGCGTCGGACGGTTTCGCCCGCCGTGTCGTTCTTGATGTAGACGTCAATCGCCGTGACCTGCGGGTCCGCGCTCGCTACGAGCGTCACGCGGATCGACAGGTCCGCCGCGGCCACCGTGTGGGTCGCCGCCGCGCTGCTGTTCGACGTGGTCAGCGCCGAGCGGTATTCGCTCGTCACCGAGTAGATGTTCGTGTCCACGAGCGAGCCGCCCGCCAACCCCGCCAATGTCGGCGCGGCTGGTGGGGTGATGCCCATCTGCGTCCAGGTGGTGCCGTCGAGCGACTTCCGCGGCACGTTCGATGCGTCGAAGACGGCCACGAGCTCGGCGTCGTGCGGGAAGAACACCGCGTTCGTCGCGTGGAGCGTCGATTCGACCACCGCGCCGATCACGCCCGCATCGGTCGGCCGGTAGACGTCGCCGCCCCACGCAAACAGGTTGAACGGCGTCACGCCCGACAGATACACCCGTGCGGCCCCTTGCGCCCGCCCCGCGCCCAGTGACGTCGTGTGCCAGTCCGCCCAGCCGGGACGTGGTCCCCATTCACCGGCGGTGCTCAACGTCGCGTTCTTCAACCGCCGTGCCCGCTCCGGCTTCATCAGCGACGGCGAGACACGTCGATCCAACCCGCCCGTCATGTCCGTGACGCGGGTCAGTTCGCGCTTCGCTTTCGGCGCGGCCGGGCGAGACTGAAGGGCCGCCGGCATCAGAGGAATCCGAACCGGCGCAGGATGTCTTCGCCGCCGTCAAACTCGGTCGGCGTCCCGCGCTCAATGCCTGGGAAGCGTGGTGGCGGCGTTTCAATCGGTCCCGGTCCCGGCGGCGGCGCTGGCGGCGGGGTCGGCGGTGCCGGGGGTGGCGTTTCCGGTCCACCCACACCGGGGATGATGTTCGGCCCCTGCGGCGGTGCGCCCACGCTGCCGAGCAGGGCTTCGATGAGGCGGCGCAGTTCGTCGTCCTCACCGCCACCCGCACCCGGGGCCGCGCCACTGAACGACGGGCCCATCGGGCCAACGGCGGCCGATGTCCCGGACGGAGGCAATCCCGCCAGCGACGTCGGCCCACCCGGCGCGAGCGCGGACGGCGCCGGTTGATCTGAGCGCAGGAACGTCTGCAGCATCGACTGCAACACCGCGCTTTCCGGAGACGGCGCACCCGCGGACGGGGCCAGCAGCGACGGCGCGGCAATCGCGCGCGCGCCTGTGACCTTCGGCAGGTTCAGGTTGAGCGTCTTGACCGGCGTCTCCGACGGCTGCAGCGACGACGCGCCACGCTGGCCTTTCTCCGGGGTCGCGGGCGGCATGAACGAAAGTCCTGACGGCACGGTTACGCTCCCTTGAACAACTCACGAAACGGTTCGACGGGCTTCTCAATCGCCCGCGGCCCACGCACCGCACCCGTAAACGTCGGCGGTGGGGCCGTCACGCGCACCCGCTGCGTCTCCCCACAACTGGGGCAGACCATCGCCTGCCCGTCCGCCCACTCCTGCGTGTGGCCGCAGTCATACAGAATCTTCACCATCGGCGCGGCCCATCGCTGATCCACTGCCCGCCAATCGTGCGTGCCTCACGGCGATAGCTCGTCCGCACCGTCAGCGACCGGCCCAGCGTCGGCCGCTGCTTGTCGAGGTAGTCCAACACGCGCGTCTCCGCCTTCGCCCGGAAGTACTGCGCCCGTTCCAGGTCCTTGCGGAGCTGCTCGAGCTCGCCCGCGGCGTAGTCCGCCAGCGCGTCATGCCACGGCGTCAGCGCCTTCAGCGCATCGCTGCCGACCGTGAACGGCTCGTCGGCGTCGTCCACCATCGCGGTCGGCTGCACGACGTACGGCACGTTCAGCGTCCACACGTCCGCGGCATCCGCAAACAGCGGCGCGGGAACGAGGCCGAGAAACACCCGCCCGGCGTCCATGCGCTCGTAGTGCAGTTCCGGCTGCCCCGGGGCTTCTTCGCGCCAGCCGCTGCGGTAGCGGTTCATCCATGCAATCGGCTTCCGCGGCAGGTCGTCGCCCGCGATGTACCGGGTGATGCCCGTCGCATCGGGCGTGATGGCAATCTCGACGCCCTGCTTGGCGATGCTGAGAAAGTCTTCGTCGGCGATTTCCGCTTCGAGGTCGTACTCGCCCTGCTCGTCCACGATGGTGATCGCGGCCGTGCGGGTGAGGCAGTTCGTCTGCGTCACGAACCACGTCTGCGCTTCGTTCACGGCGGCCTTGCGAATTGCCGTGGTGAACAGATTGGTGGTGTCCGCCGAGCCGAGGCGGCGCGTCAACTGCGTCCCGTACAGCGCGGCGAAATCCATTACTTCAGGCCCGCGGCCTTCTCGACCACCGGCATCCGCTTCTGGAGGTCGATGACGATGTTCTTCATGGTGTCGTGCTCACCGCGCCGGAAGAGGTAATCGCTCACGGCGAGCCACGAGCCGACGAGAGCGAGCACCAGCACCATGCCGAGCGCCCCGCCCGCAATCGCTTTGCCGTTCTGACGGAAGAAAGCCTTCATACACTCCTTCGTGTGGTGAGGGTCACGAGCAGTCCCGCGAGGGGCACAAGAAACAGCACCGGCAGCACGTCGCCGCCTTTGATGCGGAGCGGGAATCGGCGAATCGCCGGGTCTGGCGGGTCGCCGGGCGGGTCTTCCGGCGCGGCTTCACTGTTCGCGTGGAACCGCGCATACAGCCGCGCCATCTCCAGCGACTGCGCGTCGTTGGCAATCTCCGCGGGCCAGTCCATTCCCGCGTCAATCTCCTCGTCGGTCGAATCCTGGTCGAACAACCACGCATCGGGCAGGCCGATGATGTTGTGGAGGTTCCACCCGTAGAAGATCGAGAGCGAGGACGCGGTGTCGATCTCCGTGCGGAGGTCATACTCCCCCGATGAGGAGAACGGCCCGCGCGTGCCGCCGACCACCAAGAATCGCCAATCGCGCTCGCGCTCGCTGGCGACGTCGCTCAGTGTCTGCGCGTAGGTCGGGTCCGATGAGCGGCGCTTGCGAATCCGCGTAATGCCGTGCGAGCCGATGCCCGCGACATACAGCGCGCCGTTCGGATCGACCATCAGGAGCCAGGGATAATGCGGCGGGCGCGACAAGCCCGGCGGGCCTTGGCCGACTGGACGCCCATTCTGCGACGAGCCGAAGATCCACGACGACACGTCGGTATAGACCGTGGCGAACCGATAGTCTTCGTTGAACCGCCCCTGCACTTCGTCACCGGGCGGCGGGTCGAGCGTCGTCGCGTTGCCGAAGTAGACGGAATCCTGCGGCCCGACTGCGCCCCAGCGGTCCACGTCAAGCCAGACCCAGCCGCGTGCCCACTCGCCGAATGCCCCGTTGCCGAGCGCGCCGCCGTCGCCCATCACGTCGGTGATGATCGTCGCGGCGTCATCGGTGCCGTCGTTCGATCCGAGGTCGATATAGCGCAGCGTCTTCAGGCCGTAGTCGTAGAGCACCAGATCGCCCGTGCTCGTGATGCGGATCGGGCCGGGGAAGTAGAGCGTGTAGCTCGCGCCCTCGAGCGTTACGTCAGAACTCGCCCGCACCGCGTTCAATGGCCCCGTCGCCGACCAGCACACGGTGCGCTCGTCCGTGCCACAGCTCACACCCGTGTCGCCGTTCAGCGCCGCGCTCAGGCCCGTCGTCTTGTGGATCGTCGTGGTCGCGCCCGTGGCCGTGTTGATCTTGCGGATCGCGTCGTTGTTGTGCTCGCTGACATAGAGCCATGCGCCATCGAGCGACGTCACCAGCGAGATCGGGCCGAAGAATCGGGCCGAGGTGCCGGTCGCGTGGTCGGTATACCCAGACGAGTGGTTCGGGTCGCCCGCGAGCACGCTGACCGTGCCCTCCCACGTGTCGCGGTCGAGATCGACCTTGTAAATCGCGTTGTCGTAGTAGGCGGCGACGTAGAGGACTTCGGGATCGGCTGGGTTGACCGCGACGTCCATCGGCTGGTGCCAACCTGGGTTGATCGCGTCGGCCCACTCCCCGTTGGTGATCGTCCCGCGGAACTCCATCCCGGCGCGGATCGACGTCATCGGCTTGAGGAACCAGATCGCGCCCTGACCGGGCGGCACGCGCCAGCCGACAATCGTGGTGAGTTCGCCGTCCGGGTGGAGCACTCGGAGCTGGCCCGAGATGTTCACGAAAAAGCAGTAGTTTCCCTCACCGAGCGCAGCCTGATCTTCACAGACGCCTTGGATGTAGCCGTTCGTCCAGCCGACGCCACGCGGGCCGTCCTTGACCGGGAACGACTGATGCCCGGTATATCCGTGGTTGGCGTAGTCCACCTGACCGCCGAAGTTCCACAGGCTCAGGAAGCCTTCGCCCGCCTTCGCGTCCATCGAGCGCAGAAACAACATCCCCGCGTCAATCGTTCCGGCCGGTTCCTGCCACCACATCTGCTGCCCGACGAACTGTTCGTTCCCCGGCTGCATCATTTCTTGCCAGAGATCCTCTTGCGAGTACATCGGGGTCGTCGTCCAGCGCGTCAGCGTCGTCGCGGCGGGGAACCCGGTCAGTGTCGGGAACGACGCCGACGGGATGTAGTTCGTCCCACGCGCCTGGATCAGCAGCGTTTCCTGCTCGTTCTGCGGGATGACCGGCGCGGTGGTCGCTTCCGTCTCGCGCCCGCCGAGATGCAGGAACGACGCATACGGCGCGAAGTCGTAGCGGTCGTCGCAGTTGCAGCCAAACGGCGCCATCGCGGGCGGGTCCGCCGGGGTCGTGCCGTTGACGCGGATTTCCAGAGAGAAGTCGTAAATCCCGCCCGCTGCCGGGAGGTCGGCGTCGTCGTTCTCCAGCGTGAACGAGAACGGATACTCGGTGAGCCAGTCGGACACCGGCACGCCCGCCACCGTATAGCGGACCTCCATGTCGAGCTCGTCTTCGATCTCGTCCTCGTCCAGCGCAATCGTGCCCGTGGCATCGAACAGCGGCTGGTTGATCAGGTGGTCGCAATACATCTGCACGGTCACGTCGTCGGCCGCGCCTTCGCCGTTGTGCAAGTGGAACCACCGCACGTCGGTCATTTCCAACCCGTCGGTCTTGTTGACCTTGCAGTTCCAGTAGGCGTAGGGATCTGGCCACTCGTCGCCGCGCCGAGACGCGACGTTCGCTGACGCGATGAAGACGAACGCAATCAGGATAAGGAGGTGACGCATCAGCGGCCCCTCACGCAGCAGCGGATTGGGCTGTTGATGAGCGCGGGCGCCGCCGTGGTCGAGCCCGCAGACAGGGGATAGGCGAGCCCGTTCCCGCTGTTGTACAGGTCCGTCCGCTCCTGCGACGTCAGCACCTTCTTCCAGAAGCCGACCTCGTCAATCAACCCGTCCCACTGGCCCGACGCGCCGAAGCCTGGGCTGATCATCCCCAGCGTGAAGTTGGCCGACGTATCTGCGGGGGCGCCCGTCGTCGCGGCGGTATCCGCCGTCCCATCGTTCACCGAGATCCCGACGAGGTTGTTGGCCGCGTCGTGCCACGCGACGACGTGATGCCACGTGCCCGTGCCTGGGGCGCCGAAGTTGTTCGCCGAGACGTCTCCCACCGCCACGGGCCCCGCGCCGAACACGATCCAGCGATAGCGGGTCGTCGCGTTGTGGTAGAAGAGCTGATACTCGAGCACGCTGGCGTCGTCGTTGATCTTGGCGATCAGATGCGGGTTCGCCCCGTCGAACGACTCGGCGTTCACCCATACGCTCAGGCTGAAGTCAATATCGCCCGTGCTCAGGTCCGCGTTGTCAGACCGCGAGAGACTCTCGACGCCGACGCTCAGTTCAAAGTCGCCCGCGTTGCTGATCTTGCCCGCGGCGCTAGCGACCGTGTTGTTGTCGGTGAGGTTGTTGCCGGCGTGCGCGTCGTTCCGCTGGCCTGACGCCTCATCGAGCGCCCAATAACTGATCAGGCTCGTCAGCAGATCGACACGCGCGGCCGACAGGTCCAGCCCTGCGAGCATCAGGGCCAGCAGGAGCGAGGCGAGAATCTTCCGCATCAGATCGCTCGACGCACGGTGAAGACCACCGAGTACAGGCGCACCTCCTGATCGAGCGTGTCGCCAGCCGTATCGGTGTCGCGGTGAATGATGAAGTAGGCGGTTTCGCCCGCGGCGCAGCCGGTCGTCGTGATGCCGGTCTTCGTCGCCGTGTTCAACTGCAACACCGCGCCCGTGTTGTTCGCGTCCGCCGTGAAGGCCGTCTCGTTCAGCGACACGGTCGTCGGCGCTTCCGCCGCCGCCACGCAGCCGAACGCAATCTCCCACACGACGTCGCCCGAGCCGGTCGAGTTCGCGCCCCACTTGAGGGTCACGTCAATCGCGCCCGTCCAATCGGCCGGGAGTTCAAAGCGGTCGTGCCACTCGGTATCCGCGCCCGCGGCGGGGAACGCGACGTAGCCGAGCGCCGGGTCACCGGACGCCGCGGTCGTGCCCTGACAGCCGGCCGCCGCGCCCAGCGTGGTCGGGCTCGAACCGCCAGCCGATGCCGTCGCGTTCTGGCAGACCGCCGTGTTGAACTGGTACAACTGCGGAATCGTGAGGACGTTGCCCGTGCCTTCCGCGTCCAGCGTCTTGCCCGTGAGGGTCGCCGTTGAATCAACCGTCAGCACCGTGCCGCTGCCCGACGGGAACGCAAAGCTGGTGGAATCCGTGCCCGTGAACGTCAGCGAGCCCGTCACCGTCAGCGTCTTCGCCGCGGTAATCGCCAGCGTGCCCGCGCTGAAGACCACCTTGCCCGTGCCCGTCTCGTCCGTGAGAATCGCGGCCAAGGTCGCGCTCAGGCCGGAACTGTCCACCAACCCGGTCGTGTCGTTGAAGTACAGGAACTCGTCCGCGCCCGGATCGGTCAGGCCCGTGCCCAACCCCGTGAACAGTTGCCAGTTCGTGCCGTCCGAGTAGATGCCAATCGCATCGCCGATGCCGATGGCGTAATTCGCCGCGCCGCTGATCGTCTCCGCGCCGTTCCCGTCAATCGTGAGCGATCCGTCCACGTCGGTGTCCAGCCGAGGGAACCAGTAGACGCGCCCGCCCACGCTCGCCGCCGTGGGCAGCGTGTGGACAATCACGACGTCCGTGCCCGCCGCGCTCGATGGCACGACGCAATCCGCCGCGCCCACGGTGTAGTCGGCCGTTTTGACCGCCGTCGCCGCGCAGCGGAACCCGTTGAGAATCGGCACCGCCAGCGTCGGCCCAGTGGCAAACGCCAACGCGCCTGTGCCGGTTTCGTTGGAGATGACGCCGAGCAGTTCCAGCGACGTCGTCGCCGCAAACTGCGCCAGCGAGGACGCCACGAGGGCATCGCCGCCGCCAGGGATCTCTTGATACGTCGAGTCTTCGCGTAGGAACTTCGTCGCCCCGCCACCGCCGGAGCCGAGCCGCGCGTGGCCAATCGTGCCCGCGGTGATGACCGCCGCGTTCAGCGTGCCGCCGTCGTCGGCGTCGCCGTGGTCGTGGACCGCGTTCGTGAAGTTCGCAATCGTCGGCGAGAGAATCGTCGGCGAGTCGTTGAAGACGAGCACGCCGCCGCCCGTCTCGTCGTCCATGATCGCGGCGAGTTCCGACGAGGCGTCGATGTCATTCGCATCGAGGTCCCCGCCGCCCCCACCGCAGCCATCACCCGTACAGGTGCCGTCCTCGGCAATCGAGAACACGGACACGCCATCCGAGCCGCGCAACTCGAAGATCGGCCCCGAGCTGTTCTGCTGCACGACCACGGCCGGGATAGCACCGGACGTGGCCCCGCGGTACGTCTGGCTGCCCCCGATGAGCACCCAGACCCCCTGTTGCGCCGAGACGAGGCCTGACGCGAGCAGGACGCCTGCGAGAAATCCGCCGAGCCCGCGGCGCATTAGCTCACCGCCTCGGCCGTGACCGTGACCGTTCCATCTACGACTGTGGTGGAAATGCGCGCCCGCACATGGCGGTCCGCGGTTTCAAACGCGGTGCGCACGGTGGCGCTCGCCACGACCGTCACGACCGCGATGGACGACCACGTCCCTGCGTAGGCCGCGGTCGGCGCGGATTCGATGGTCACGACACCCGCTGAGACGCCGGCCGACCCGGTGACGTGAATCGCCCACGCCGCCTTGTCGCAGGCGAGGCCGAGCGAGGCAATCCCGCTGCCCGTCGTGGTTGCGGAGATGAGCGTGCCGCTGTATTCCAGCATGGCGTTACGCCGCCACGGCCTTGATCACCGCGAAGTTCACCACGAGCACCGCATTGAGCGCGTCGGTCGCGTGGACGTTCGTGATCACGATCTTGCAGGACCCGGCCGCGACACCCTTCACGCTCACAATCGGCGTGCCCGCGCCCGCGTACGTCGTGCTCACGCAGACCACATCGGTCGCCGCGAGCAGCGTATTGGTGAGCTGGAACACTTCCTCAGCCGCCGCGGCGGTCGTCAGCGCGACGGTCGTGATCTGACCGCAGGGCTTCGACAGCACCACGGTAGTCGTCGCGTCCGTCGCCTGTGTCTGCGCCCCGCCCGCGCCGGTCGCGTAGCCGCTGAGCACCGTCGCGCTCGTCGACTGCAGGCCCGCCGTCGCCGTCACCAGCCCGGCGCTGGACACGGACACCGCCTGCACCGCCTCGTTCAGCATGATCAGGCTGTTTGTGGTCGCGTCCGACTTGATCGTCCACGTGTCGCCCGCGTTGTCGCCGTTGTCCGCGTCGAGAATCAGCGAGGCGTCGCCCGCTTCCGTGCCGATGACCGAGATGGAGCCCGCCGCGAAGTTGATCGGCGCGTCCGTGGTGGCCGCGTTCAGGAGTTGCAGGGTGGCCGACGCCGCGAGCGCCGAGACGGACCAACGATCCGCCGTGTCGTCGCCGTCATCCGCCGCCAGCGTGATCGTGCCGTTGTTGCCTTCGTTGCCGTTGAAGGTGATCGAGCCCGAGCCCTTCGGCACGAGCTTTAGGCTGATGTTCGTGTCGTCGCCGACCGCCGTGATCGTCGGCACGCCACTCGCGGCGGCTCCGTCGATCTGAATCGCATTGGCGAGTTCGTCCTTGGCTCCGGCCACAATTGAGCCGAAGTGGGACGACGCGCCGTCATTCCGGTAATTCATGATCTCTGCTCCAGACGTGACCCGGAGCCCAGCGTGTCTGGACTCGCCACGCGCGCCGCTCGCGCAGGCTCCGGGCCGAATGCGGCGTGGTTACCTAGACGCCCACCGAACCGACAATCCCCTGCGCCCGATCCGCGCCCCACGACCGGCGGAAGCGGATCTTCGAGATCAGGTTGTTGTTGTACGGGTCCTTCACGACGGGCTCGACGTTCATCGGCACGCGCGTGTACGACAGCAGGCCGTGGTTCTTGCCCTTCGACACCACGCGCCACGAATCCGTGTCCGAGAAGTACGGATTGACCGCGACGTCAATCGAGTACCGATCCCGGAGCGCGTTCGTGTCGTTGTCCGCGACACCCTGCAGGAGCTTGCTGGCGACGATCCGATGCGCCAGGAACTCGAGCGCGGGCGGCACTTCAAGGATGTAGCCGTCCGACGGCTCCATGAAGTGCCCCTCGTCCGACTTGTGGTCGGTGTGGAACAGCGTGATCGCGCTTTCGAGCGACGACCGCGACAGGTCCGCGAGGACACGGTTGGTGAACGTCCCACCCTTCACGAGCAAGTGGCTCGCGTGGTAGATCGCCAGCGCGTCCGGGGTCGTCTCCGTGGACGTGGCGAGGTTGTGCAAGCGGGCCGCGTACTGCTCCTCGGTGACGATGGCGGCCATCGTGAGGCCGCGCGCCTTCTCCGCGAGCACGCCGTACTCGTCGTCTTCCTGCGCCGTCTGCGTGTGCACGAACGCCAGACCGAACTCCAAGGCCGTGAAGTCCTTGGTGAATCCCTGGTCAATCGTCTGCGTCACGAAGTCGTCGCCTTCGGACTTCTCGGGCACCGTGGTGAACATGCCCATCGAAACGCGCCGCTCGAACTTGCGATCCGAGGACTCGATCCGGAAGATGGGCTTCCAACACGGGGCCTTCTTCTTCATCGTGGTTTTCGCCACGCTGAAGATGACCTTGTCGACATTGTCGACGTTGGCTGGGAAATGCGAACGTACTTGGGCCATGTGACGTCAGCTCCTAGTTCTTGCTCAGGCCGCAGGCGCCCGGCATGAATTTGAAAATGACGCGGCCATTGACGTCACCGATTGCGTCTTCGGGCCAGAAGCCCGTCACGGTGACCGAGACGTTCGTGGTGTCGCTCGTGTCCACGCGCCAAATCGCATTGGTCGAGTCGTAGACGACGGCGTAGTTGGTGCCGAGATTGCCGACGGCGGTCGCCGCGGCATCTTCGACGTGCGCGACGAACTCGGCGTCGGGGCCGGCGAGCGCGACCGAGATCATCGTGTCGGCGACGCCCGTGGCGGCTTCGTCCGCGATCCCGAGGATGCCGGCGACGGGGTCTGCGCCCGCCGTTTCGACTTCGTCCTTGGTCGTCGCGTCCTGAATGACAATCGCCCCGCGGACAAACGTCTGCGAGGCCTCTTCCTTGAAGCGGCGGTGCTGCACATGGGCGGCACGCGCGGGCCGGATGTAGCCCCGGCTGGTGACAGTGATGGTTGCCATAGCGGCAAGCCCTCCAAACTGGGAGTTGGAGCCGGGCTTGATTGCGCTCGCCGCGTCCGACTGAAACGCGCGACGAACTCATCACCGCCTGTTAGGGCCGGCGGTGCCGCCTACAGTCCCGAGAGGGTGGTACGAGTCGCGCGGGCTCGGGACAGCCTCCCGCGGCGACCAACGTCAGACGGCGTGCCCGCGATGTATCCCCGGTCTGCGAGCGGGTCTACACTCTCAGAATCGCATGGGCGTCAAGCAGAAAACCTAGTCGCGCTGGCCGCCGCGCCATTGCCACCACTGCACCAACAGCTCGGCCGCCCCGTCTTTGTCGATGACCTGTGCGCCGATTTCGCCGTTCCCGTGATTGATCGACAACAGGACGACGCTACCGAGCCTGTCGAGGATGTCCACGGCTTCCGCCGCATAGGCGATCTGGCTGCCGATCTGCCGCAGAGAACACACGCGGCTTGACGTGGGGACGCTCACTTGCGCTCGACCGGCACGCGGTCCACGACCTGCCGATACTCCGTCTCGATGAACCCGCCGAGATGCCCCGCCGTGCGCTCGAGCTCGTCCTTCTCGTCCTGCGTGTCCACCGTCTTCTGCTCGCGCTCCAGCGCCGCCATCGCCGCCGCCCGCCGCTTCTTCTCCGACTGCATGCTGCGCTCGATGCGGTCGCCCTTCGCCTTCTGGATCGCGTTGAACACCGAGGACGGCATCTTCATCAGCACTTCCTTGCCGTTCGCGCCGACATGCACGCGGTCGTTGATGAACGACATGCCGGGGGCGTCGTTCGCCGCCATGTCCGTCGGGGCCACCGGCTCCCAGCCCGCTTCGACCGCTTCGGCGTACCGCGAGCCGTCGCTGTGCATGTCGAGATAGACCGTGCGCACGACCATCGGCTCGTCCTGCTTGCGGAGCCGGTACTCGCGGGGCTTGGCGCGGTTGGGTTCGCCCGTGCGGATACGGCGCTGGCGAATCGCGCGGGTGTCAATCACGATGGCGTCATCGCCCTGTGCGACGACGGAGGCGGCTTCGCCTTTGGGGCGGCCGGGGTCCTTCTTCGGGCGTCCGCCGCGATGCTTGGCTGATGCGGGCGTGACCGTCTCGTCGTTACTCATCGCTGTCCTCCAGAATGTAGCCGCCGCCCTTGGTCACCTTCACCGTGCCCATCGCCGCCACGTTCGCCGCGTGCTGCTTCTGCGACATGCCCACCGCCCGCGCCGCAATCTGCTCCGCGCGTGAGAGCGACAACGGAGCCGTGGGCCGCGTCGGCGCTTCCGTAAACTGCGGACGCGGGACAGCCACCGGTGGCGGGGGAGGGGGAGCCGCCGCCGGAGCCGTCACCGCGCCCGTAGACCGTTGCAACTGCTGCTGTCTGAGGTAATGCACGCCCGCGGCGCCGACAATCGCGCCCAGCACGCCCTGCGGGGTCGCCGCCTGTTCTGGCGTCATCGTGGCGAGGGCTTCCTGCGCGACTTCAGGCGGCACGCCGTACTGCTGCGCCACCTGATACGCCTGCGCGGTCAAGTGCTGCGCTTTTTCGTTCGTCCGTTCCTGGTGGAGCGGGGCCAGTGCCGCTTCGACGGTCGACCGAACCTGCTTCGTGATGCGCGTGTGGATCTTCTTCGCCGCCTCCAAGTCCCACTGCTGCGTGGAGACGTTCACCAGCCCGTACTCGCTGGCGATCTGCGTCAGTTCGTCGTCGCTCGGGCCGTCCGGCTTGGCCGGGGCGGCTGGCGTTGTTGCCTGCGGCTGCACGCGGCCGTCGAGCTCGGCCAGAATCTGCTGCTGGCGGTCCAGCGGCAACTGCTGGAGCTGCTGTTGGAACCGCTTGGCGAACGCGGCCACTTCTGCGGCGGCTTGCTTCGTCTGCTGTTCCGATTGCTTGGCTTCACGCACCTTGGCGCGGAGCCGTGTGACTTCGCCGTAGATGCCACGCTCCTGCTCATCGCGGGGCTCAGGCAGGGCGGGCTCGTCCGGCTCCACTGGGGCCGCCACAGCGGGCGTGGCGACAGGTTCTGGCGTCGTGGCGGGCGTGGCGACAGGTTCGGGGGCGGGGGCTGGGACATCGGCCGCCGTCGTCCCCGCGGGTTCGTCCGGGCCGTCCAGCACGAACGCGCCGGGCGTCAGGATGTCATCACTCATGCTTTCGGCTCCTTCAGCGCGGCCTTCGCCTGCGCCAAGACGTCACGCGCGTTCCGTAAGATCGCCGTGCCCGGATGGTCGCCGGGCTTGCCCGCGATCACGCGCTCCAAGTCCACGATGGCGAACGTGATGCGCTCGGTCAGGGTGGACGTCATTCCGCCTCCGCAAACGCGAGCACATCGCGCAGGCGCAGTTCCCACAGATGCTCGTCGCCGATCTCGAAATCGTCCACGACCGTGCCCGGTGCCCAGTACACCGTCATGCCCGGTTGGAGCTCGCTCGCCATCGGGCCATCGCAGTCGGGGCAGATGCCGTCACCGACCGCCACGACGACGCCGCACGTGGGCGGGTTCTTGGCGATCTCGGGCGCGGCGATGAGGGTATCGGGCAAGTCGGCTGGCCAGAGCGGGCGGACGAACACGCGCGGGCCGATAGGGCGGAGTGTCATCGCGCCACCGAGTTCGCCGCCGTGCATGTGGCTGGCGCTGGCGTTGGGCCGGTGTCTCGGCACACGGCGGTCGTGTACGTCACTTCGGTCGGGAATACGACAGCGCCCGTGCCGGTCTCGTTGGTCAGCACGCCGCTCATCTGCGCCGATGTTGTGGCAGACCACCGCGAGAGGTTGCCGCTCGTCACGCTGTCGGCGTTCACTATTCCGGCGTCGCTCATGTCGCTGAGAATGCACCTGTAGCCGTTGGGACACGGCGGGTTGATGGCCTCATAACGGCCGGACGACTGCACGAACGTCATCCCTTCGTACTCGTCGCGCTCGATGGGAATCTTCGCCCACTCCGCGATCTGTTCTGGCGTCGGCTGCGGCTCGCGTCGGTCATAGCCGATCACAGCCGCGAACACGAGTGCGTAGATGAGAAACTCCCACTGGCGACCTGTCGGGCGATGTTCGCTCATGAGCGGCGTCGGGCCTCCGGCACCTGACTCTCGCGGTGCTCTTTGGACTTCGCGGAACGGTCTAAGGCGTCAATCCGAAACAGCGGGTACTTCACGAGCTCGCTAGCGACTTCCGCTTGTGCGTGCATGATCCGCATGACCAGCCCGAACGCCGCCGTGTCAAAGCCCGCCTGCTTCATCTGCGCGTTCGACGCATTTAGCAGCGCGCCTGCGCCGTACTTGCTCGCCACGTACTGCGTGAACAACTGCCAGCCGTCGCTGTGGAGCAGTTCCTGCCACGCGGTGCGCTCGTCGGTCATTCGTCACCGTCGTTAAAGAACACGATCAGGCAGATAATGGCTATCATCGCCAGCAGGATCATGCTCACAGCCGTCTCCGGTCGCCGCGCTCGAGCCACGTCGCCACGGCGAGAAACGCCACGAGCGTCACCACCGCCAGGATCGCGTCGCTGCTCACAGCGCCGCCTTGCGCGCCTTGGGCTTGCGCCTCGGGCGCGGGGCAGATGTATCCACGAGGTCAGCCGTGAAAGGCTTGCCGCGCTTGAGATGGCTGAACTGGCTCGGCGGGGTCAGGCCGAACTCATCACACAGCGCCGCCACCGCTTTCGCTGAACACGCCGCGCACAGCGTGAAGTCGCTCACAGCGCCGCCTTGTTGATGGCCGCCGCCAGCCGCCGCGCTTCCTGCTTCGTCAGCGTCGCTTTTTCGTTCTTGAAATGCACCACAATGAATCCGCCGGCCGATGTGACGCGGAACGAGTCGCGCGTTTCGGCGGTGGGCGATGCGTATTCTGCGTCCAGCCTCGCGCGAGCCTCTGTCAGTTCCGTCAGCAGCGGGTTGTCGCCCAATGCAGCGGCCCATTCGGGTTCGGTCGTTGGCGTGTCGCTCATGTCGTCAGGAGGTTGCGCCCGCTCTGGACGCCGGGGTCGTCCGTGAGGTCAAACCAGAACGCCGCTGCGAATATCGCCGGGATTAGCGTCGCCCCAGCCATGATCGCGACGAGTTGCAATCGCCGCCAGTCCCAACCGTGGATGAAGCAGTACGCGATTCCGTAGACGAGGCCCGCGAGCGCCAGCGCCGTCACTACCGAAAACACCCACGCCATGACCCACGATTCCTTCGCGGCGCGGAACTGCCTCACATCACACCCGGCGGCGCGTCCATCGGCGGCATCGGCGGCGCCCCTTGCGACTGGCCCTGTCCAAGCATCCCCATCAGCCCCTGTAGCATGTCCGGCCCACCGCCCGGCATCGCGCCCGGTGCCCCCGGCCCAATCCCCTGCGGCGCCGACACGCCCGGCGTCTGCTGCAGAAACACCTGCAGATTCGGCATCCGGTACAGCCGCAGCACCTGCTCCATCATTTCGCGCCCCGCCTCCGGGTTCATCGCCAACTGCTGACCCATCGCCGGGAACATCTGCCCAATCGTCTGAATCGCCTTCGTGAACTCGCTGAGGTCGGCGCGCAGTTTCGCGTAGTCGGACGTCTCGACCGAGCCCCGCGGCTTGAACCGGAACGACCCAGTGAGGTCCGCCGCCGTCACCTTGAACGGCCCCTGCGACGGCATCGCGTACCCGCGCAGCTCCAGCCCCTGCTTGAGCGACTCGGGCGCAATCATGCCGTCCGCATCCCGCGCGAGCGCCCGCTGCCAGAGCACAATCCGCAGATCCCACAGATCCGCCACGCCCTGCTGGAGATGCTTGGCGACTTCGTCCACGCGCACATACGCGGCCTGCGCGACGATGCTGTTCTCGGTCGCCGTGCGCCCCGTCTGCGGCGTCACGCCCGAGATCGCCGTGTCCGACATGCCAGACACGCGCTCGGCCGCCGCGAGAATCCCGCGCTCCTGATCGATGACCGAGTTCGGCACATCGGGGATGATCATCGGCTCGACGTCGCCCATCGACCGCACCGGGATGATGGCAGACGGGCCAATGGGCTCGTGCTCCGGGTCCCAGATCGCCGTCGTCAGCATCTTCAGCGGCGCGTTCAGCACGACCGCTGACCGATCCGCCTTCATGTTCCGCAACGCCGTGTGCTCGTCCACGATGGTCACGAGCTTGTGGCCCGCGAGCGAGTAGCCGTACACCGACTGCGGGTTCGGGAACGGCACGAAGTCCACGAACCGCACCTGCTGCAAGTCGTCAAACGCCAGCCGCGGCAGGGCATCGACGGTGAGCGACACAGTGGTGATCAACCACTCCGGCAGCCCGTCCTCGTCGATGTCCTTCAGCAGATGGACTTCCCACAGTTCGTATTCCGCCGTCGGCCCCTCTTGCGCCGCGACGTCCTGCCCCAATCGGGTATGTTCCTGCCGCGCTTCGCGGTCGCCGCCACCGCTGGCGACAATGCGGTCCACTTCGGCCTTGTCGTAGATGCCGGCGTCCACGCGCTGCCGCAGGTCCGTCTCGCGCAGCCAGAACCGCTTGGCAAAGCCCCAGACCTCGCTCCGGTCCTTCGCATGGCCCGGCAGGAACAGAAAGTCCTTGAGCGACAGCACGCGGTACTGCGGGCCGCGGCCGTACCACTCGACCTTGTCCACCTGGAGCGCCATGTACGGCTGCTGGTCGTCGCCGTCCCACTTCGTGACGCGCTGCTGGTCGTCAATGATCGGCATCGGCTCGAACTGCTCGTTGAGCACCGGCACGCCAAAGCCGTCCGTCTGGATCGCGGCGTCCACCGTGATGCGCGATTTCTTGAGCTCGGCGCGCTCTGTGACTTCGAGAATGCCCGTACCCTCGATCAGCGCCATGTGAAACGCCTTCGACAGCCACGTCGGCAGGCGCTCGTTGTCCTTCTGCCACTCCAGAAACGCTTCGACCTTGGCGACGCGGGCCGCGGGTTCGCCCCAGCCCTCGACCGTCACCATCGGGTCGGCGGTGGTGATGATCTGCGTGAGACGCGCCCGGAGCGCGTCCGCTTTCTCGGTGAGGATGTACGACGCGAGGTCGGCCGCATCGGGCCAATGGACGGCAGCGCGGCGGGGCCGGGGCGCCTGCTCGTACATCGCGTGGTAGGCGTCGATGAGCCCGCCTTCGCCGATGATGCTGGACCGGGCGCTGATGGCGTTCTGGAGTTCTTCGCTGATCCAACGCTTGAACGCGAGGCGGTCTTCGGGTGCAAGCGCGACCCGCTGCGGGTCCTTGGGGAGGCGTGAGCGCGGCATCGCTGGTGGGAGCGACCGTTGCGCGGTCACTTCCAGAATCGCATGCGCGTCAAATAGTTTCCGCGATTGTCCGCAGACGTGCGGTTAGTAGCCGCCGCGACCAATGCGGACGTTGCGCCCGCGCCGCCCATCGGCCGGGTCGTGGTCCATCTGCGCCCGCTTCAGTTCCCGTCGCTCCTGCTTCGCCAGCGTCACCTGCGTCGGCTGCGCCGGCTCGAACGCAATCACCCCGTAGTTGAGCGCCCGCTGCCCGTGGTCGTACAACCCGTCGTTCTTCGCCTGCCGAATCCCCGCCTTCATCCCGAGCGCGGCCTTGTCAGACCACACAAACCCGGCCTCAAACGCATCGGCCACGAACGGCATCGGCGTGTGCTTCACCTGCCCCTGCTCGACGCTGACCAGCATCGCCCGCGGGTTCACCTGGAACGCGGGCTGGCCGTCCAAGGCAATGCGCCGCATAAACCGGCCCACCGACTGGATCGCGTTGAACTGCGCTTCCACCGAGTTCGCAAACGGCTGCGACTGCGGGAAGATGCCGTGGTCCGCCAAGACGTCGCGCACCTTCGTCGTCCGCACGCCTTGGTTGTTGCTATCCAGCGCGGACGGGTCGCCGGCCGCCCAGATGTCCAGCGGGTTCGGGCACCACTGCCGCCGATACGTGTCCACGATGGGCGCGAAGTCCTCTAAGAACATCTTCGTCCCCATAACCGCCCCGAGAATCTGCAGCCGGCCCACGCTCAGGAACTGCAGCCAGACCACGCACGGATGGCTGTGGCCGAAGTCCCACGCCTCGATGAGCGGCGAGCTCGGCACCATCTCCAGCGCGTCGTTGACGTGCAGCCGCCGCGAGAAGTAGCCCGCGTACACGGCTTCACCCTGCACCGCCAAGCCGCGCCGGCCCTCGAGCAGCGTGCGCCGGAGCGCGGAGCCCTCGGGGTAGGCTTCTTCCAGCGAGGCGATGTACGCCCGCCCCAGATTGACCTCGTTGTCGTAACAGTTCGTGCGGACGTAGTAGTGGTCGGGGCGGCTGTTGTCGGTCGGGAACTGCGTGGCAATCCAGTGGCCTGGATTCACCGGCTGCGGCGTGTACCAGAGCTGCTGCGGGTAGCCCGGCTGGCTGATGCGAGCGACGAGTTCCCCGTGGAACTCGCCCGGCATTTCCTCCGGCTGGTCGACGCCGACGAACGCCAGCGTCGGGCCGCGCACCTTGGAGAATTTCGCGGCTTCGTTGCTCGACTTCAGCCCGTGGATGTACACGCGCGAGCCGTTCGGCAGGATGTCGCAACTCTCCGACGGGTCCCACTGGACCGAGACGCCGCAGAGGTCCAGGTATTCGCGCCACTTCGGCTTGAGCAGGCTGTTGGTCGCGTCGTCGGTGTAGCGGGCGAGCAGCAGCCGCATGCCCGGGTGTTCGCCGGCCAGGATCAAGGCCCGTGCACATAGCGCCGTGGTCTTCTGGGCGCGCACGCCGCCTTCGAGGTCCACGTAGCGGGCGGTTGATTGCAGGGCCTTGGACGCGCCCGGCCCCCAGCGCCAGAGGACTTCAGGCATCTAGTCCGGGCTGATCTGCCACGCCTGCAGCATGGCGAGGTCGAACGGGTTATACCCCCGCGCGTGCGCCTCCGCCAGATAGGCCACCGACGGCTCAGGCGGCGCGGTGGGCGGACTTGGGACACCGGCCGCCGTTGTCCCTGCCTTCTGGGTGTTCGTCGGTCCTGTGGGCGCCGGGACGGCCTCACCGCACCCCGCACACGTCCAGCCGCGCACGACCAGCGTGGCATCCGTCATGCGGGCCATCTTCGCCTGCACGTAGCGGTGGGTACAGCCGGCCTTCGCCTGCTGGCGGGAGCGCATGAACCAGTCGAAACTGTCCATCACGTCGCCTCCGGCTTCGTCAGCATGTCGAAAATCGACCGGCCGTAGTAAGGCCGCGGGTCCGGCTTCGGCTCGCCGCAGAACATGCACACGTCCGGCACGCGCGGCGTGTAGCAGCAGCCTTGAATCAAGCAGCGAGCGAGTTGAGCGCCATCGACCGGGTCCGTGACCCACTGGCTCACGCGCACGTCGTCGCGGTAGATGCCGTCAGGCCGAAATGTGTATGCCGCCATCAGCCCCTCGCCTGTGCAAACTCGTGGATGATCTTCACTGTCTCCGGCAGCGTCACGTTCATCGACTCGCTCGGCTTCCCATACGCATAGTGGTGCAGCAGCGTCTCCATGTGCGCCGCCTGCCCCTGCATCAGCCGGTACTTCAGCGATTCGATGTACTTCGGGTCCTCGAGCAGGTTCCGCGCGACGTCGCGGATCTCGATGGTCGCCTTGTTCAGCGAGCCTTTCGGTCGGCCGGGACCTGGAGGGGGTGGAATGCGGTTGCGTGGCATAGCGGTCGCTTTTCGTAAGCCTTCGCCTGATCTAGTGTACGGCGTCCGTCAAGGGTCACGGCGTCCTCTCGTCTGGCGCGGACGAGCGCAAGCGATCCAGCAGCGTATTGACGTCGTGACAGATGCCGTGCGAGCACGACGGCTTGCCGCACGCCTTCATCTTGCCGAGCGCGGATTCTAATTCGGCGAGCGTCAGCCCCGGCGGGGGCGGGGGCTCCGCGATAGGTGCAAGTCCATGCACATGCGCGAGCTGCGCCATGACTAGACGCGCACAGGCCAACGGGTTGTCGCCAAGGTGCATATTTGCGATCAATCGTCCGGGCGGAGAGATTTGTCCCGAATCCTCCCCGCTCGGGACCACACGGTGAAAGACGGAAGGGCGCTCGTGTGGCGCGATACTTCCGCCCGGAGACACGCAGTAGTGAGTCGGCGGCGCCGTCTCGATGGCCCCGTCTGTCCCCCTCTGGGGCTGGGCGCGCGACGCAGCGAGGGCGGCGCGGGCGATGCTGCCTGATACGCCCTGCTCATTCGCGGCAATCTTCGTCAGCGCCTGCGTGAGCCGCTGGACCTCCGCGCGGAGGGCGGTGAGTTCTTCGCCCTGCTGCTTCACCTTGTCCACGAGCGACCAGTAAATCTTATCGTCCGGGCTCAACCGTTCACTCATCGATCACCTCTTTCTCGGCGTGGGTTTGCGCGCGTCTCGGACGCCTTGTCCGTCAGCATTGCCGCCGCATCTCTCAGCAGTTTCGCAATTCGACGTTCATCTCCCGCGAACAACTCCCACGGATACGCCGATGGGTGCTCTTCGATGTCCTCGAAGGTTTGCGCCAATTCCGTCAGTTCGCCCGCCATTTTTTGGCGTGTTGGCTCATTTCTGAAATATTCCCACAGTGTCTTCGCCATCCTCACTGCTCCTCGCTGGACGCCGCGCCTGCAGTCAGGGCGTCGAGCGCCACACGTCGCGCACCCTCGTAGCTGTAGTCGCACGCCGCCAC
>Ga0137428_1000091_pt1 | contig 44848 bp, 57 predicted proteins | sample EasRivERMZT718_2_FD_102305 | JGI IMG/M metagenome (GOLD analysis project Ga0137428, IMG submission 102305) | Soil microbial communities from meander-bound floodplain in the East River, Colorado, USA - East River MetaG ERMZT718_2 | ecosystem: Environmental > Terrestrial > Soil > Floodplain ...
CGCAATGACGCTCTGGATCTTCAGAGATCAGAACTTCACAGAGGCGGCAGACAGTGCAGCCTTCGCTCCGACAGCGGAAGATCTCAGAACGAGACTTCTGTGTGTCGTACCGCTCGTGAACACCACAGCGTTCGTTGCGCTGCTCACGCACGGAGCAGGAAACCCAGCAGTCCTTACTATGGTCAATCCCCCCCAGATCCCACTCGATCAGGGTGCAAACTTTGGTCTATTGGTCGCTCAGGCAGCCTTCACCCCTGCGGCGGTCGATGACTTTTCTCTCAAGCTTCATTTCGAGGAGAATCAATAATGCCGCAAATATTCCCTGGTATCTATGGCCCTGGCTCCACTGCTGTCTGTGGACGGGGTGGTGATTTTTTGGTTGTCAGTTCGCTCGCAGACTCAGGCCCAGGAACACTCAGAGAGGCTCTTGAGGTTGCCACAGGCCCCCGCACTGTTCTGTTTGCAGTCTCAGGGTACATCGAACTTGAGGACTGGATCTCGATTGAAGATCCGTTCATCTCTGTGCTCGGTGCGACAGGCCCCTGGCCTGGTATCTGCTTCAAGGATTACGGGATCAGAGTCAGAACGCACGATGTGTTCTTGCAGCACCTTCGTGGTCGGACGGGAGACAAGGTTGCATTCTATCGGTACGACACCGTTGCAACCAATGGCAGTCCGATCCTCACCTCGAACGGTGCGAACCTCTTCAGGCAGAACCTTGTTGGGAAACCGATCAAGGATGAGAACGAGCCTGGGGTTGTTCCTGATAACGTGATCGTTGGCGGAGTGTTTGACGCAGACCACCTCATCATGGTAAGCTCCATCACGGGTCTGCCAGTCAATGCAATAGGAACTCTGGGTGCGCCGAGATACTTCGGTGTTGGTGAGTACGGTACATCGAACGGCCCCGCAGGAAGTTCAGACTGCATCGAGATCATCGCCAATGAACGGGATGTGTACAATGTCGTGGTTGACAGGTGCTCATTCTCCTGGGCGACCGACGAAGTGTTCTCGATCTACGCTCCCGATACGGACTTCCGTGCGTACAACATCATTGTCTCGAACTGCAACATCTCTGAGGCCCTGACGTTGGGACATTCAAACCCAGCAGGCCACAGTGGTGATGGCATTCTGATCGGATCAACGAACGGAACGAGCCAGCTTGATATTCTTTTCATCAACAACCTGTTCGCACAGAACAATGCGAGAAACCCAACATCCCAGTCTGGGAGACTCCATATTGTTAACAACCTGGTGTACAACTGGGGCGGTAAGCTGATCCTGCTTCGCTATGAGGATGGGCCAGATCCGGTCGGCACAAACATCGTTGGAAATATATTTCAGGCTGGGCCGAGCACGCTCATCAATCCAAACAGGCAGATCATTGAGATCGACGGGCCTGGTGGGGATGCGAGCGGATGGCCTCCTGGAAGTTACGTTCACTATGGTGGAAATGCCGAGCTTCGGATTGATGGCACAGCACTCTTGGGTGGTGACTTCGGAATGCGTCTGGCTGACAACGACTATCCGTCCGCCAGTTCTCCACAGGACTTCCCGTCCGATGTGACAGTGAAACCCACTCAGGGACTTGAGGCTTATATCTTGAGGCACTGCGGTGCAATGGCTGGAGCACGTGATGCAGTTGATGCGAGGATCTGTGCGGCTACAGCTGCGAGACTGCCTGCGAAAGATACTGGTTACGTGGACTACCCAGACGAGGTTGGTGGTTATCCAGTCCTTGTCGAGAGAGAGCAGATGCCGTTCATTCCATCAAGACCGTGGGCTGCGGGGATCGGTGGATACACTCGGTTCGAGAATCACTACCACAGACTCCATAAGAGAGTCTCAGGAGAAGGAATCTCCACACAGTCGTAATCGAGGGGTGCTCCAGTGGCTCGCGTTTCAAATCTCGTCAATCTTGTCCGTGATAATCTGAACCTCCTCCATGTTGGTGACGACATGAAGGAGAACTCAGTTATCTTTCATCTTGAACTGTGTCAGGCTGAGATCGCTCAGCGTGGCGTAGTCCTTCAGGGTGATGCGGTCGTCAGCACTGTCGCCGACACTGCCAAGTACGATCTTGAGGTTGACATCTTCCGACTGGTCGAGGTGATTGAACCTACCGACTGGCGTTACGATGTCGGACTCATTACAAACATCAAGCAGTGGAAGAGGGTTCTCCGTGATACCTCACTCACCACGGGGGCCATTCAGCCACTCTACGCATTCCTCTGGGACAACCAGGTTCGGTTTCATCCGGCCCCAACATCCATTGTCACTGTCGAGTTCCTAACATCAAGACTTCCGAGCCTTGAGTTGATCGTTGCCAATCCAGTGGCTGGCATATCGACAGTGAATCCTGAGATCCCTCGAAGCTACGACACCGCTCTCTACTACGGAACGATGGGCCGCATTCTCGCTTCGATTCCTTACGATAAGAACAAGCACAGTATTGGTGACTTCAAGCAACTCTTTGAGGATGAACTGGCGAGCATCATGCAGACAGAACTGAAGAGACAGCTTATTGAGCCGGACATCATTGATTCCTCTGAAGAGAGGCTGGGCTTCTAATGGCAACCCTGAGATTCAATAATATTCTGATCGAGGCTGCACGCAGACTGGGTGAGACTCGCACGGATGCTACGAGCGGCGGCGATTCAGGAAAGACCTACACTTCTGCGATCCTTTCAAAGTATGCGAACGATGCAGTTCGTGATCTCCTGCGTGAGTCACTGGTTAGTACGGGTGATGTCAGATTTATGCAGACCTTCCCTGAGTATGTGAAGAGGATGGGGAACACGGTGCTCTCATCGAACACGTTCCAGAAACCGTCCGACTGCTGGTTCATGTACGATCTGTTCGATGTCACGAACACGAACACGCTCCATAGGAAGTCGAAGGACTTTGAGAGAATGAGGCAGGGAGATCTCCCGCTCGTTTCCGGTGGATCTTTCTATGAGCTTGGAACGACGGTCATCACAGCGGGGACTGGTGCTTCGATTGTTGTGAACGGTCACTATATCATGAAGCATACTGATATTGTACCGGACAACACTCCGGCCACCCCTGGCGGGGGAAAGCGAGACCAGACGGGCTTCTCTGGGTGGACTGCTGCAACAAAAACCCTTGTCACTGGTGCAGTCCCGCTCCCAGCAGGCTTTGTTACGGGCGACATCGGTAAGGCCCTCCTCTTCTGGAATAGCGTATCGGGGAGTGTGTATGACGGGATCATTGCAACAGTCCCAGCGAACAATACGGTGACCTTGACCGGATGGAACCTACCGACCGCTGACTCTGCCGCAGAGATCAATAGAGTATTCATGCCGGAGTCACAGCTTGCCTCCGGTGATCTCCTTCTCACTCAGAACTGGGACACACTCATCATTGATGCGATGGTGAAGAAGGCCCTTGCTGATGCAACAGCCACACTCGATATTGGATAAGCCATGCTGAACTATAAAACCTACAAACAGTTGGATCAACAGTGCCTCGACCTCTCTGGTGTGAGTGATAGCCAGATCAACCTCGGTGTCAGGCAGATGATTATCAATGATCGGGTGTTCCGTCTGTACTCGATCCTGCACGCTCACGATGATCCGTGGTACGACAGGATCACAACACTGACTGTTGCCACAGACCTCCAGCATGAGTATTGGAACTCGAATGGCGTGCCTGGGATAATTCCCATTGACGGGATTATTGCCGCAGCCAATACAATCAAACGAAGTACGGGTGCGTTCGTTGCAGGGCAGATCATCTTTGTCCAGTACACGAACTTCAATGCACTCTTTCTCTCGAACTCAGACTGGTTTGTTGCACGCATTACCACTGGTGGTGCGATGGCAACCTATCAACTGTTGGACGGGACAGACCTTGATACGAACGTAGATCTGGCGGCAGGGGTTATCATCCTGAACAAGATGAGTGCGAACGCTGTGGACATCTCAACTCTCTACATCAAGAGGATCATTGGGATCTTTGACGATCAGGGCGGTGGTTCTGGAAACGACAGAGAGTTCTATGAGATTGCCGATCCGATCAACTTCGACAAGTCGCACAGGAACAGCTTTTGGGATGGTGTGGTTGCATGGAACTTCTACCGTGGTGATTCGATCCGCTTCAGGGTTGGAGCGAACGCCGACCCGATGGGTGTTGTACAGATGCACTACAAGGGAAAGCCTGGGGTGTACACAGACGTAGGCGAGAACAACACGATTGACATTCCACCGGAAGAGAACCAGACGCTCCTCGATGAGTGCGTGTACGGCTATCTTCAGCAGGGAAAGATGGAGGTAACTATCGCAACACTCTTCCAGGAAAGGCACGATGCTTTCGAGAAACGATATTCCGCTTCTCAGATGGAGACAGCGAAAGCGATAGAGAGAAAAGGAAGTCGTGGATGAACACCGCAAAAATAACAAAGTTTGGTGGGCTGCTTACAGGAAGTAACAACCCACCATTCAATACCGCTCGCTCTATCCTCAACATGGGCCTTCATCGTGAGCTTCAGGCTGCACAGTTGACGGCAGGCTACGCCGTTCACGAAGTCTCAGCAGTCCCAGCCGCTCGGCACAAAGTCTCCTCTCTCGTTTGGGGTAGGCCACACCAGTTCTATGTTCCAAACTTCGGCGGAAGGAATGTCACTCTCCAGGCTGCGACCTACCGAAAGCTCGATTACGTTGACGGGGATTCGTTCGTTGATAGGTGGGGGATCTTTGCGAAGCCACACTTCCAGAATATCATCGCTGACTTCAGGAGTTCGACGTTCGAGGCGGCTGGTGCTGGGGCCTCGACTCAAGGGTGGACATCGGCAGGTAATCATTCGTTCACTGGTAGCACGACAGACTTTCGTAGTGGCGCAGCCTCGCTCCGTGTGACCGCTACTGGGGCCGGAGATGGGACAGCGAACTACATCACTCTCGCCGGAACCACTCCCACAATCGGACAGCACTACCGTATCGTCCTGTACGTTAGAAGGGATGGAGTGCTCAATGGTCAAATCCTGAATGTTTCCTTCGGTGGAAAGACCTACACTACAGCCCTCGATATGGTCGGCACTCCTGGTGCGGACACGGGTCTCTCTCCGCCCTTTCAGTTTGATGTGATTGCAACAACGACCGATCCGATCAGGATCTGGTTCTCGGCGGACAGTTACAATACAATCTTCTTTGTTGATGATGTCTCGATTGAATCCTGGCAGGACACATGGAGAGAACTGACGGAGATGTACATTCTTAGTGCTATCGCTGTCACGACCGACGAGATTCAGATCGCTCAGGGTGGAGGCGGGGATGACGACATTATGGCCGTTGACACAGGCCAAGATATTTTTAATACAATGTACTTGAAAGGGTTCGCAGTCATTCCATCCCTGGATGCGAACTATGCGAACGGTTACGGTCAGATGGTCTCTGGTGTGAGAAGGAATGGGAGTGATCTATTTCTGATTTCATCCGGTGGAGACTGGCAAGGAATCACGGCAGGGGATAAGATATTCGTCATGAGGAATCTCGTCACTCGTGAACTGACGGACACAACCCCAGCAGTCCTTCCAACAACCCCAACGAGTATCTACTTTGATGGAGTTCGTGGTGAGGTTAGAGTAACGTCAGGGAATGGGGAGTCAGACTTCGCTCTGGCTATTGGATTTACTGACAAAAAGTGGAGATGGGCGTTTGCTACAGCGAGCAATGAACAGCCGAAGGTACTGAGCCTCACTACGGGCCTTTATTGTGAGGCTGCCACTCTCCAGCAGTACGAGAGGACGGTCTATTTCGAGGACTTCGGTGCTGCTGGCTCTGCGTTCGAGGCTGGAGACGGTCTCCCAGAGGGCGAGTGGGAGATGGGTGTGTCTATCGTTACCGATGATGGGCAAGAGAGTCAACTTATGCAGAACACTACCGACAACTTCCCAGCGACGAACACCGCAGGCCAACAGATCAAATACTCACTCCACATCAACTACGGGGCACTCCCGAAACGAGCACAGCTTATCAGGGTGTACGCTCGCAAGGATGGACTGGAGTGGTTGTGGGTCGAGGACATCTCTCTGTGGGTTGGGGCTGGAACGAGTATCGAGCAGTTCGACATTCAACTCCCTTCAGATCCGTACCATGCGGTCGATACAAACCTCTGGATCAAGACCGTCGAGTACAAGATTGGCGGTGAAAAGTGGAGGAATGCAATCGACTCCTACCTTTCGCTCACGGGCCACCAGCATGATGCACACCTCGACATTGTTTATTCGAGGGCAGCAACGGTCGGGAACACTCGGTTCATCGTTGCTTCCCGCAGACCCAATATGTCAGACCTGAATCTTCCGTGGGACTACAAACCAAACCTTCTGTACGAGTCAGCACAGCACGGGTTCGGTGTTCCACAGTACGACGCATATCCTGCCGATCTTCCGGTCGATGTGGAGTTCAATGATGGCGATATTGTAAGGGCCATCGCTCCGCTCGGTGATCGAATACTTGTTCTGAAGTCTCACGCTCTTGTGCTCCTCATTCCCGATGGGAATGGTGGATACAACAGGGACGTTCTCACGAGGCTCGTTGGGATTGCTGCTGCGGACTCGCTCGTTGTGTTCGATGACACTGCGTTCTGGGCTGACTACACTGGAATTTATTCCTACAGTCCGACCTCCGGTCTCAAGATGCTCTCCTTGAAGTTCATTGAAGAGTACAGGATTCTTTCTGCCACAGTGAAAGAGGCGGCGGTCGCAGCGATAGATCCCTTCTACCGGAGGATTCATTTCGCTGTCAACTCAAAAGAGTATGTGTACTCTCTTGACCTGGACGACTGGACGATAGACACTAAAACAGACCAGCCGACCATCATGGTTCAGGGTGTGCTGGATAAGTACCTGTTCCTTGATGCCGGAAGTTCTGAGATCTACAAAGCTTCCGATACGGCTCTCTTTAAGGGATTGGACTTTTTGTTCCACTGGGAGACAAACAAATTCACTCTCTCACAGGAGCACGACAATCCGATGCCGAACGCTCTGCGTGGAAACTACGATCTTCTTCCGAGGACGGTGTACATTGAAGCGACATCAACCGTCGCCCTCACGGTCGAGGTCTGGTTGAATGAGGATGTTGCCGCTTCGTTCACTGGCATTTATCCGGCTAATGCGAAGCGTTTCAAATTCAGGATGCCGCTCGGACTCAGGTGCAATGGAGTTCGTATCAAAATCTCAGGAACAACCTCCGGCACGAGCAACGTGGCTTTGAGAGAGATTGCTCTCGGATACCATATCGTTCCCTTGCATGGCGTGAAGGTGACAGAGTGAAGCAGCGACTCCAGTGCATAAGCAAGATCAAATTCACTGGCGATGCGAACAAGGATCTGCTGATCTTGAAGGATGCAGTGCAGAAAGAGTTTGATTATGTTGAGCGTGATGCTGTCGATATTGCTGAACTGAACACGAGGGAAAAGACCTACGTGCTGAAGGGTGAGCCGGAAAGACTGGTGAGGGTCGTGGCTACGGACGCAGAGCAGACCGACATTGCTACCTCGGCAGCAGAGACAGAGATTGTGGCCCTCGTCATCCCAAAGGGGATGCTTGGGGACGATGACTTCGCACGGATCACACTGATCGGTTCAATCATCAATAACATGGTTGGGGCCGGAACAGTCAGGGTTAGAATTTACTTGAACCGGAATGTCGTTTATGATAGCACGGCCACGGTTGCTGGTGCGGCAGGCACAGCGGACGTTGATAGATACCCGTTCTTTTCGTACATTATTCTGGCAGCAAAACAGGCCAGTAACTCTCAAATCCTGGGCGGGGTAATCCTTATTGGGGATGAGCCAGCAACATCGGGGTGGGGAGATCTCTCAACGGACGAGACAGCGGCAACGACTCCGATTGGGGGGCAGGGCAGTGAGGACTCAACGATGGATATTCTCTTGACAGCGAGTATCACACTCGGTACTTCTCATGCCGACCTTAGATTCAGAAAGACGTACGCGAGCTTAGAGGTGAGTCATGCCGGTTAATAAACCAGTGGGGAGTATTCAGGATTTTTTTGCAGGCGGTGGAGCGATGGATCTCAACCAAACCCGTGCTGGGTACGGTGCTCTCGGTAACTCGGCCTCCGGTCTCCAGTCTGCGTTCGCTGGGATCAACAACTCTGATGACGTTCGGTCGCGGTTTGGTATCCAGGATGTGTCGGCACAGTTCGATCCACTGAAGCAGGCTCTGGGTGCAGAAAAGAATAGATCCCTGGCAAGAACCTCGCAGCGTGCAGGGAATAGCGCAACAGCCGAGCGATCTCTCTTTGCTCCGGTCGAACAGCACTACGCCAATGCTTACAGTCAACTTCTCGGTCAGGAGGGCACTGCGAACGTCGAACAGTCGAACTTCATTGCCCAGCTTCTTCAGGGAGTGCTCGGTTCTCAGGATCAGTTCGCTTTCAATAAGATCGGTGCTCAGGGTGGTGCGCTCGCAGGACAGGCTGGCGCAATCCAGGGTGACATTGATAATCGTTTCCGACAGGATGAGGCCAACTGGCAGCACGATCAGGCTAAGGGTGGATTCCTTGATTTCCTGGGGGGTCTTGTTGGGCCTGCGCTGGGTATTGCTGGCGGACTCCTTTTCCCTCCGGCTGGTATCGCAATGGCTGCGACTGGTGCTGCGGGTAGCGGGAGACCGTAATGGCGAAACTCAGCACACTCCTGAATCTCGGTCGTGGGGTTGGTCAAGGGATTGATGCAATCTCGATGATCCTCCAGAAGAAGCGTGACGAAGAAAAAAGGATGGCCGAGATAGCGCAACTCCGTTCTATGTTCAAGGATGATCCAAACATTAGCGGACTTCCTGATAGTGTTGATCCCTCACGGGCGTTCGAGTTCTTGTCGGGCAGACAGGATGCAAGGCAGCCGAGGACTGCACAGTTCTCCGTCCCTGGCACTGGAGATATTGGCACGGTTCAGACTGGTCAGTATGGGGAGATTCTCCCAGGCAGTCAGAACCTGAATGCTATTGATATGCCGGACACTGCTCCGAAGGATGCGTTCGATATTCTCTATCGTGGACGAAAGGCTGAGGGTAAGACTGACGCAGAGATCTGGCAAGAGTGGAGTGATTACGAACTGAAGAAGAAGGCAACCTCTTCGAGAAACGGCCCGACACAGTCCTCCATGATGGGTGTTGCGAATAAGATTAACTCACTCCATGCGAGGAATCTTCAGATTGGTCAAGAGATCATCCGCCTTCAGCTTTCTCAGGATAAGGGTGAGGCTTCCTATGAGTCGGGATTTTCAGGGTCAAACAAAGAAACATCCCGTCAGGGAACAAGGAGTCTTAAAGAGCAGAAGATGAAAGAGCTTGAGCAGAATCGTGCTCAGATCGCAGCACTCGAAACAATCCAGGCCACCTTCGGTGGGCAGCAACAGAACAGCAACTACACAATCATTGATGATGAATAATAAATGCCGATCTTCAAGGTTCGCGACAATCGTACTGGTGAGGTGTTCGAGGTTGATTCACTATCTCGACCTACTGATGAGGAGATTGAAAAACAGCGTGCGGCCCGTACACAGGCTTCTCCCCAAAATCCTCCAGAACAACAGCAGCCTTTCCGTCCGTTTGCCGGACTGAGTTTGGCTGGCCCCGCTACAGCCCACCCCGAAGGGGTTGATCCAAAACAAATTCTCTCTCAGGTAGCACAGCAGCCCAGAGCTTTCGTAGCTCCAGAGGTTACGGTCACTCCACCCCAGGGTGCTCCGGTCGGCGCAGGCATTTCGACCGAGCAGGGGATTAATATTCTCAAGGGGGCCACACAGCCAAGACAGCCGCTCGATCTTGCGCTGGAGGCAATCCATTCTGGACAGATGACCCCAAAGACCGATGCGAATGGACAGCCAGTTCTTTACGGCGGACAACCTCAGCCTGTTGGAATTTCTGGTGCTGGGTTCCGTGGTGCAGACCAGTCAAACTCAATCTGGGCTGGATTCCCGCAGGCAGTCCGTGGGTTCGTTCAGATCCCCGAAGAGATCAAGAGGGCGCAGGCAGAGCGTGGTGTCACGGGCCGTGACTATGTTTCTGCCCCGCTCGTTGCACTCAATCGAACAGCGCAGCTTCTTTTTGCAGGCGGGATGCTCACCCCAGCTGGACTTCCGTGGCTCGTTGGCCCTCCACTCATTGAGGGCCTTGATCCTGAGCTTGGAGAGCTTCTCCATAAAGGTATGGCCCCACTCCAGTCGTTCGTTGCGACCGGAGATGAGACCGTTGCCGAGCAGAATTTGATCGAGCTTGGTGATGCGGTAATAAATCTGGTTGCTCTCGTTGGATCTCACAAACTGAAGAACAAGATCTTCAGTGGCGATACGAAGGCTCGTCTGAACAATCGAGAGGTTGATGAGCTTCGGATGTTGATGAATAAATCCTGGGATGATGTTAAGAAAACTCCTCTCGCTGAGAGGGTTGATTCTCCTGAGATTGCTGCGGCAGTCAAAGAGTCTATCGCCAGGTATAGAAAGCACGGCACGCTCCAGCACCCAGACGTTGAGGGTGGGCTTTCGATGTCGCTGGGCATTCCATCCTTCGATCCTGCGAAGGTGAAGGATGTGGTTGACCCGATCATTGCAGCCTACAAGCCTCGACTTATCAATATGGTTCGGAGTGGGAAGATCTCTGCGAACGAATACTCACAGAGAATGCAGGAGTTCACAAGGAAGGCTGTCTCACGATTCCCTGGCTTCCTCGATATTCCTCCACAGAAACAGAAAGAGTTTCTTGATGCGATAGACAACTATCCTCAGAAGTTCGAGCCTGAGAAAAAGAGGATGACCCTCACTCACTACTCTCACCTCGATGACATCGGGAAGCTCGATCCGAAAAAGCAAGGGACTGGTAAGGTTGGAGAAGAGGGTAGCCGTCCAGACAGGATGCCTGCCACATTCTTCTTTACCGGAAAGGGTGATCGCTCAAAGTACAAAGAGCACAGGTTCGGCCCAAACACCTCGGCCCCGAACAAGTACGTGGTCGAGGGTGAGTTTGCAATCCTTGATGCGGAATCTCCCCAGTACCGGAAGATGGTTAATGACATCTATAACGCTCAGAAGAAGAGGGGTGTTATCAACGGTGAGGCCGCCGACAAACTTCTTGAGAGACAGATTGTTAAGCTTGGCTATGATGGGATCGGGAGCAAGAGTGAGGGTGCACTCAAGATCTTCCGTCCGCTCGATGTGAAGGTTGAGCACGGGAAGAGGGTGGCCGTTCGAGGAACACGCTTCACGGACTCTGGTGAGCGCACGAACGATGCTGTCCATCATACAATGAATGACTTTATGGATAAGAATTACGGGCGACCCATCGGTAGGGACGCTCCTGTTGCGGACAAGGCTCAGAGGTTTGTGGATGTTCAGTACAACGATGTGATGCACGAACTGAGGAGCAATTATGAAAGCTCCCAGTTCTACAACACCCAGTTCTCTGGGGCTGTTGAAAAACTTCTTCCGATCTATCCTGAGCTTCAGAATCCCGTAGCTCAAAAGCTCTTTGCTGCGATGGTCGCAGTCACGAGCAATGGGACTGGACTCTCTCAAAACCTGAAGCTCGCACTCGAAGTGTTCGAGTCGTTCGCACGCACAGGAAGGATTGATCTTGAGAGAATTAACGGGGAAGGCTGGAGCACAAGGGATGCGAACGTCCGGCTCTCACTCGAAAGAATTAATCGATTGATTGATAAGCATGGCCCTGAAGGGGCCGCCGAGTTCCTTACGGGGAGACATCCGTCCGAGATTCTCTCTGAGGTCTCTGGTACAACGAGGGGTGTCGCAGACGAGCTTGGCGCAGGCAAGCCCGTGCACGGCTCTTACATCTTTGGCCCGAAGATCGGTGCATTCATGGCGAACCTTCTGGGTGAGACTGAGCCTGTCACACTCGATACCTGGGCGATCAAGAACTGGCAGAGATCAATGGGGCGGATCAGTGATAAGAGGTGGGAGCTTACGCCAAAAGCACGACAGGAAGTGATCGAGGGTTACAGGAAACTTCAGGCCGAGATCAACAATGAGATCAACCCTCTGACGGGCGAGAAGTATAATCTCACTCTGCCGGAGGTTCAGGCTGCGCTCTGGGAGAACGAGCGACAGATCTACAGAGAACAGGGTGTCACACTCAAGGAGGAGACCTATGTTGAGACAGCAGAACGTATCGCAAGAGAATCAACCGAGTTCGGAGAACTGGAAGGACGAACTCAGTCAGCAGGCGGAAAAGCTCCGCCAGGAGAACCGCCTTCCATCGAACGAGGTGTTGAAGAGAACGCTGGCGAAGGTAAGAAAGAGCCAGTAGGGGAGCAGGCCGCAGCAGACAGTTATGCGACCGATTCAAGGGCGCAGGCAGACCGTGCAAACAAATACAGGGACACTGTTGCCAAGTATGCAGAGAAGGATTCTGACTACCTGGAGGAATTGAAGCTGGCCTCTGCAAAGGCGGAAGCGGGTGAGTCTGTGGCTAAGGGCGCAGCCGAGCGAGCAGCCAGGATGAAAGAGGGGGAGGAAGGGAAGCCTGTTGAATCTCTCAGTGATGCCGAAACCCGTCAAAGGCTTGTGGATAAGTTCGGTGAGACCGAGAGTGTGAAGCGTGGCGGGGTTCTCCTGCCTGATGGGACGATGATCGACCTCGGAGAAAAGAAAAGGCCGGACTATGATATGAGGGTGTACGATCACGAGGATCTCGTTCTTGCTGGGGCGGGTGATGTTCGGTTTCTAATGGATCGTGGTGCTGTCCGATTGATTCCAGAAGGCCCTGGTTTCTCGGTTGGAAAACCACTGAGTGGCCAGCAGAAGAGGGTGCTGAAGAATTGGATCGAGGATCACATCATTGACCGAAATAATCCACACAAAGAGATTTCGGTCTCTATTAGTGCCCGCGGTATCAGTAAACACAAGTTTGCGGCGAGCGCAGAGGAAGCTTTCGCTTTTGTTGACGCAGTGTTCGCAGGCCAGGCGAAAGCAAAAGCTTACGATCCCGTTAGGCAGGCTGTCGAACACTCCGAACACAAGGGCAGCACTCGAAACTTGAATGGTGAAGCTCCCCCGCAAGATCGTGGTTTCGGTCTCTCGATCTATCCAGAGAGAGGAAAGATTATTGAGGGCGAGAAGATCACTGAGGCGCAGTTTAAGAAGTTTGCCTCCGAGAATGCAGACCTTCTCTCGAAACCGAACCATTATATTGGTACGTGGGTGAGCAACGGGATGTCCTACCTCGATGTGTCCGTTACAATGATGGATAGGGCGAAGGCTATCGAGGCTGCACGAGCGATGGATCAGATCGCAGTCTGGGATACTGCAAACAAGAAAGAGATCGGCGTTGGTGGTACTGGGGTAATCGGTGAGGTTGAGGGTGCTCCAGAGATTCAGGGAAGGTACGAGGCTCTCCAGAAAGCTCCGCCACCAGGGAAAAAGCTCTTCAACCCACCCAACCCAGAGACAAAAAAGATCTCTTCTTCCTATCGGGAGAAGGCAGGGATTAAGACACCCGAAGGGAAACCAATCGAGACTCTTGATGTTGAGAGATCCAAAAAGATTGCCGATGCGTTCGATGAGTTGAAGCCAGACCCGAAAGACCCTGAGACTAATCGGGCCTATCGTGCAATGGCCGATGAAACCCTCGATCAGTTCGATGAGATTCAAGGGGCTGGCTACAAGGTTGAGATCTTCACTGGTGAAGGTGAGCCATACAAGAATAGTGCGGAGATGATTCAAGATCTTCAGCGGAATAAGCACCTGTACATCTTCTCTACCGAGTCTGGGTTTGGAAAAGAAATTACACAGGCGATGCGTGACGAGCATCCGCTCCTTGAGTTCTCTGGTGTGAATGATGTGAACGGGAAACCGCTCCTCGTTAATGATGTGTTCCGGTTTGTTCACGATTTCTTCGGTCACTCAGAGAGGGGTAATTCCTTTGGTCCTCTGGGGGAGGAGAATGCGTGGGACGTTCACGCACGAATGTACTCACCGCTCGCTCGCAGGGCGATGACAACCGAGACCCGTGGACAGAATAGTTGGGTGAACTTCGGAAAGCACATGAGGAATGAGGACGGAACAGTCAAGCAGGTTCCGCTCAAGGACAGACCGTTCGCAGAGCAAAAGGTTGGCCTGCTGCCGGAGGAGTTCTCGAAGATTGAGGGGGAGAAGGCCCCGCCAACAGTGATGGAATTGACTGCCGATCCAGCTGTATTCTGGCATGGAACGGCGGGAGACCTTCGTGGCGGAAAAACTGGGCTTCACGTAGGAACCTATGAGGCTGCACGACAAGCTCTTGAGGCGAGGATTGGTGTTCCCGCCGTTGGTGAGTGGGATGGGACGAGAGTGTATGGAGAAACTCTTCTTGCCGGAAAGCGGACGTTGCAGAGGAAGGGTGAATACCTTGAGACTGGGGCGAACGCTGGGGATATTCCTGAGCACGATTATTTGCCGATGGGTCGAGCATCCTTTAGTGACAACTCTCGTGTTCCTATGACTGCGAAGCCAGTCATTATTCCTGTTAGGGTGAAGGGTAAAATGACAAGAAAATCCCCGGCAGGAGATGATTACGCCAACCAGACGATGTTCAAAAGGTTGAAGGCTGGGAACAGGGAAAAGGGAATTTTCTATGAAAACATGGGAGAGGATGCGGGGTCTGTATCAGCAACCGTTCCTTCGGCTGCCCATCTTGAGATGGTTGATTACACTCCTCCTGTTCACGGAAGAAGGTATATGTGGAAGCGTGCATTGGATGAAACCCGTGGAAGGCTGGTTGAGGGAACCAAGAAAATGCAGGACATCACCAACGTGCCCGGCGAGGTTGCCCACATTCTTGCTCCTCTTGCAGAGCAGGCAGCAAGAGACGTGGCTATTCTCGTGAAGGATGGAACCATCAAAGCTTCCGACTATGTGATGGAGGTGAACAAAAGAATCACCGAGGAGATGAGGAAGAATCCAGAGCTTGCCGAGCTTCTGAAGAAGGTTCCCGATGCTGCGAAGTACGCAGTCAACATCAATCTCAATCGACTCAATGTTCCACCAGAGGCAAAGACTCAGGTGACTCAGGCAATGGATCAGTTGATGGCCGCTGGCCTGAAGGACGAGCGAAAGCCGATCACCTTTGAAGAGATTACTGAGGCTGCCGAGACCGCTGATCCGCTCTCGAAGGTTGTGAGTCGTGAGCAGGCGAAGAATTATCTTGCTTCACTCTTGAGAAGCAGGAAGATTCTTTCCGATGCCTCCACTCGGCCTGGTGTGAGTGCAGAGCTTATCAAAGAGGCCGAGCTTGTTTCAACGAACGTCAGGCTGATCGCACAACTCTTTTCATCCTTGAGGATTGGGGCAGGCCCAGACGGTCTCCTCCCGCACGAGGGAATCAAGGGACAGATCATTACTCGGTTGAGGGAGGCTGGAGTTTCTGCGGACGAACTGGCCCAGGCTGGGAAGGATCTTGACTGGACAAACCCGAAGGCTGTTGCCCAGTTCTACCGGAAATATGAGAAGCCGAAGTTCCTGGATGATCTGACGATCTTCAGGTACATCAACCTCTTGTCGTCGCCACTCACGCACATCGTGAATGCGACCTCGAACTTTGCTCAGGTGGCTGGGCTTTCTCCGGCCACAAGGTTGGCGTGGGGTGGGACTGACTGGTTCGCTCACAAACTTACAGGCAGAGAAAGAGAGAACTATTCTACGAGCGTTGGCCCATACTACAAGGGTGCGCTCAATGCTGTGCCTGCTGCACTGAATGACGCATGGGAAACTCTCCTCGGAAGAAGGTTTGTCGAGAGGCCGGACATTGGAATGCTCCCCCCTACAGGGAAAAGTTCCTCGCCGTTCGGCGTCCCGCTGGCGAAATTCAATCAAGCATTCCATCCAATCCTCCGTGCCCTGGAGGCTGGTGATGTTCTGTTTAGATCTATTGCAACGGGCGGGGAACTGGAAGCGATCTCTCACAATGCTCGAAGATCTGGAAAGGCTATCGCTCCCGATGTTGCGAAGGCTCAGGCTGAGGCACGGGCAAAATACTGGGTGTTCCGTAAGGCCCTCGATGCTGGGAACGAGACTGGCCAGGGTGCTGTACTGTCTGCGATGGATCAGATGACTCAGGGGATCTATGGGCTGAGAAAGGTTCCTGGTGTGTCGTGGTTCATTCCGTTCGTTCAGACCCCGATGAATATTCTGAAGCAGGGTGTTGAGTTCACACCAGGCATTGGACTAACGACTCTCTTTAAGTCAAAGCACAAGCCTGAACAGGTTGCAAAACAGATCGTTGGATCGACCGTGTTTCTCGGTGCGGCATGGGCTGTGTTCGAGGGTGACGCAACATGGAGTCTCCCGAAGGATGAGAAAGAGCGTCAGAAATGGTACGATCAGGGAAAGCAGCCGTTCTCGATTAAGATCAATGGACAGTGGGTGAGCTTTGAAAAGTTGGGGCCGATCTCGTTCCCGATTGCGATGGCGGCAGCACTGAAGCACTATACCGTCGAACAGGGCCGACAGCTTGACAAGGAGACGATTGATCTGCTCGGAGACACAATGCTCTCTTCGCTTGAGTTTTTCTCAAATCAATCGTACGTTAAGGGTGCTGCTGAGATGATGGATGCAGTCCGTGGGAATGAACGGGCGTTCAAGGGGATCGTAGAGTCTGCTCCATCACAACTCATTCCGCTCGTCTCTCTCCAGAGGTGGGTGTCTCGGATGATTGATCCCGTTTTCAGACAGACGAAGGGTGTTAAGGCTGGGATTCAGGCGGGGATTCCTGGTGCTTCACAATCACTCCTGCCGTACCGTGATGTGTTTGGTCAAGAGTCAAAGAGAGATTTCCCCCTGATGAACTCGTTCAATCCGTTCAGAGTCAAGAGCGATCAGACGGTGAACGATCCCATCAAGAAAGAACTGGCGATGCTGGACTATCAGCCATCCCAGATTGGCGACACCATCAATGGAGAGAAGATCAGCCCAGAGGATCACGAGAGGCTCAAGGTTATTTATGGGGGCCTACTCAAAGAAATCTTCTCTGAGATCATCAACGATCCATCGTGGAAACAAATGCCTGTCGATGAAAAAATGATTCTGCTCGACAGGACAGCAGACCAGCAGAAGCAGGCTGCGAGGGGGATGTTGCAGATTGAGGGGGTGCTCCAATGAATGTAACAAGGTCGTTCTCTTATCCAGTGATAAAGGCCCTTAACGGAACCTTTGAGGATGGGTTCCTGAAGGGGATGTGGGCACTCATGATTGCGTTCGCAGCCGAGGTTTTTGGGAGACCGGAGTCTTATCTGTGGTTGGTGGCTATTTGTCTTGCGGACACGGTGATCGGTCTCATAAAGATGTGGAAGCTGGGCGAGCAGTTTAGTATTGCCAAATTTCGGGGCGCACTCCTTAAACTTCTCTATTATACGGTAATCGTGGCTCTCTTCCATCGACTGAACGACATCTCTCCGGTGCTGGCAACGATCAGCCTTGATGAGCTTGCGATCTCATACTTTGCCGTGACCGAGGCCCTGTCTATCCTGAAGTCAATCCAGCAGATGACCGGAAAAGTCCTCCCTGAGTGGATCATGTCTAAGTTGAAGAAGGTGTCAGGGGGAGAGCCAGAACCACTTGATAAGTCACTATAAACTTAGTATCTTGTCCACATCATAGAAACGGAGAGCCTGTGAACTCGATACGTTCCACCATTACGTTCGTTGTTTCTCTTCTGCTTGCGTTCGTCGTTGGATACTTCTTTCATGGGTCTCAGCCCGTTGAAAAAGTCATCGAGTATGTCGAGCAATCGCCACTCCCCCCCGACACAATCTACCTTCCAATCAAGACCGAGATCACCAAGCTCGACACAGCCGAGACTTCAAAGCTGAAGGCTCAGGTTGCCGAGATGATCGCAGACCGTGAACATCTCCAGGAGACACTCACCAGAAAGCTTGCTCCCCACACTGGTGTTTTTGAGGGCGATATTACCTACAGAGAGAATGGTGAGAGTAAGATTCTCGTCAGTCTCGTTGGTAGCGTTACCTACGATCCAATGCAAGAAAAGTTCTACGATCCAATCATCTACACCTCCCCCATCCAGAGACCACCGATCATGATGGTAACTACCGTTCAGAAAACTCCGTGGTGGGCGAAGGGTCTTATCGCTGCTGGGAGTGTTGTGACCGTGCTCTCTGTTCAGGGTGAAAACTGGCTGGCCGCCGGCGCAGCCGGAGCACTCACTGGCGTACTCGTGGTGATCGAACTATGATTTCAAACATTGTCGTTGTGTCTGATACCCACTTCGGGTGTCAGTACGCTCTATGTCCTCCGAGGATTACTCTCGATGGAGAGGGAGAGTATAGGCCCTCACCACTCCAGAAAAAGCTCTGGCTTTTGTGGAGACATTTCTGGGATGAGTTCGTACCGGAGGCAACAAAGGGAGAGGACTATATACTGGTTCACAATGGAGATATTGTTGATGGGTTTCATCATCAGGCGAGCACGCTGATCTCTATCAATCTTGCCGACCAGCACAGGATCGCAATGGATGTAATGACCCCGCTCCTCAAAGATCCCAAGATGAAGGGCTACTACCAGATCCGTGGAACAGAGGCGCACGTTGGAAAGTCTGCTCAGAATGAAGAGAAGATTGCCAAAGAACTCGGAGCTATCGGCTCTGGGGGCCTTGCTTCACGCTACGACCTCTGGGTGGAGATCGGTGACGGGGGGACAACGAAGTTGATTCACTTCCTCCATCATGTTGGTTCGACCGGATCTCAGGCTTACGAGGCAACAGCAGTCCACAAGGAATTGGTTGAGACCTACACTGAGTGTGCGAGATGGGGTCAGGGCATTCCAGACATGATCGTCAGAAGCCATAGGCACAGGTACATTAAGACTGAGATCGCTACCGAAGGGGGAATGGGGTCTGCTGTCGTGACTCCGTGCTGGCAGGGGAAAACACCGTTCGTGTGGAAGATCCCAGGGGCACGGGTTTCTGTTCCCCAGTTTGGCGGTCTTGTCGTCCGTGTTGCTCACGGTGAGCTTTTCACCAGAGCGATGGTTCGAGTTCCGCAGAGAAGTCCGGTGGTGCGACCATGACAATAAAGTTTTCCGAGGACGAGCTTGCATTCTTCGGAGGTCAGACCTCTGAGGCTATTCCGAAGGACTGCTTTGCAGTGAGCGATCTCGCAGAGCAACTTAATGTGTCAACCTCTACGGCAAGACTCAAGATTAGGAGTGGTGAGAAGGCTGGAAAGATTGAGCAGGTTGGGACTGTGAGCGTTAGAAGGAGTAACGGATCGGCCTCTCGTGTTCCATACTATAGGATGAAGAAGAAATGATAACAAAATCGAACGGCAACTGGCAGCAGCTGTTCTCTGGATCGAAGTACTACCCAGCCACCCCTAATCCAGAGGTGATCGAGATCGAGGATGTAGCGCACCACCTCTCTTTGATCTGTCGGTATGCTGGGGCCTGTTCCCATCTTTATTCTGTCGGGGCGCACTCACTCATTATGAGCCACTATGCCTCGGATGCTATCGCTCAGGACTCTTCCCTACCGAGAGAGCTTCCTGTCCAGGCTCTGCTGCACGATGCAGCCGAGATGATTATCGGTGATGTTCCCAGGCCATCAAAGAGACTTAGTAACATTAAAGAGGTGGTCGAGCACTCAAACCTTATTGCAATCTTTGAGAGGTTTGGGGTTCCATTCTTCGACGAGGCCATCATGGAGGATCTGGACATCATTCTGCTGAAGTGGGAGCACTCGGCATTCATGAGTCGGGAGCATGACTGGGGCCTTCCGGTCTCTCGGTTTGAGGATGAACGCTACGAGGTTAGCCCAACGGTGGTGTCCCTGGTCGAGATTACAATGAAAAGATTCTGTCACCCGTTCACTGTTGAGCAAACATTTCTGAAGCGAGCAAAGGAGCTTGGACTCGAATGAGAATAGCATTCGTTGGAAGGATGGGGTCTGGAAAAACCACCGCGGCTACCGAGGCCGCCAAGCTCTACGATGGTAAGGTTGTGAAGATCGCAGAGCCACTCTATAATGCAGCCATCGCCGTGTACGCTATCCTGGGGATGAACTGGGAGAAGGACGGACGACTGCTTCAGTTTCTCGGAACAGAGTGGGGCCGGAACATTCACGAGGATTTCTGGGTGGATAAATTTCGAGTGAAGTGGCTCTCTTCAACAGAGCACCTGTTCTGCGATGACCTAAGATTCCCGAACGAGGAGTACATTCTGAGAGAGCTTATGGGGTTCAAGATTATCAGGATTGATAGGGGCTACCACACTTTCACTGACGAACAGCTTGATACTATCGCTCTCGGAAGAGATCCTACCCATCCGAGTGAGATGCAGATGGACTCTCTAAGGCACGACCTTATTGTTCGTAACGACAGGTCTGAGAGTGAGTTCAAGATGGAGGTGGTGAGAGCAATCGAGTATCTATATCCTGGTCGAACATCAATCATACATGGAGAGGACGCACAATGAGAGGGGTTAATTCTGTTTTCGTGGGCGGGAATGTTACCGGAGACCCAGAGGTAAATTTCACAAACTCTGGGATTAAGGTCTGCAATATCACCATTGCAATGAATGAAAAGTTCAAGGACAGCAATGGCGATAGTCAGGAACGGACGGAGTACATCAAGATTCAACTCTGGAGGGGGTCGGCGGACATCGTTGAGAAGTATGTGGAGAAGGGAGATCCGCTGCTCATTCAGGGCCGCCTGCGGACGAACGAGTGGGAAGATCGGGAGACTGGTCAGAAAAGGAGGTCTGTGTTCGTTGTGGCTTCTCAGGTTACTCTCTTGGGTGGCCGAAGGAACGGAGACCCTGTTGCCGGAACGACCTCACAGCCTGCGAGCGATCTCGATGAGGATCTGCCCTTTTAGGTAGTGGTCAAAATAATTTTTACAAAATGGTCAAACGGTCTTGACAAACCCTTGACCATTTCGTATCTTGGGGGCGTGATGATGAACGATCTTAATCATTCAACTAACCAAACGGAGGATTCAATGAACTGATTCGCTGGGCCTGAGTGGTTCACTGGGGTTCGACTCCCCAGCGGGCCCCCAACAAACGGAGGAAAGATCATGAAAAGTATCTCGACAAAGGGAATGAGCCGAACCGACTGGCTCACCAATCGCAGGTCTGGGATTGGAGGATCAGACATTGGAGTTCTTCTTGATGTCAACAAGTACAAGACCCCGCTCCAGCTTTTCAATGAAAAGACAATGGGTCTGCACGATGACTCTGAAAATCCAGCGACCGAGTTCGGTCTGAGGTTGGAGGGGGTCGTCGCAAAGAAGTTCTCTGAGGTACATAAGTGCAAGGTCTTGGAGGACTTCAAGACCCGGTTTCACCCAGAGACAGACTTTTTTCTCTGCAACATTGACCGCATGGTTCGGCCCACAAAGGATTCTGTTGACCTTCCGGTCGGGAAGGGTCAAGGGATACTATCCATCAAGACAGCCTCGCAGTATTCAAGGAAAAACTGGGGGGAGTCAATCCCCCCATCCTATTACGCTCAGATTCAGTGGGAGCTTTTCGTTACTGGGCTGGAGTGGGAGATGCTGGCTCTGCTCGTGGACGGTCGGTACTACGAAGAGTTTGGCCCGTTCTTCAGGAATGAAGAGTTCATTGAGCACGCCAGGAAGGTTGGTTTTCAGTTCTGGACTGAGCACGCTCAGGTCGAAATCCCACCCGCTCCACAGCTTATGGATATTGAGGCGATGGAGACGGTCGTCGCTCCAATCGAGGTGACGACAGACATTCTCTCTCAGGTGAGAGAGTTGAAGGCCCAGCAGGTTATTAAGTCTCAGGCTGAGTCTGAAGAGAAAAAGCTGAAGGAGGCCCTGAAGCTCTTTATGGGGGAGTATGACACCCTCACACGGGACGGAGAGGTCGTGGCTACCTACAGGCGGATCAGTAAGAAAGAGTTTGTTTCACCAGCAAGGTCGTACAGGGAACTGAGAATCAAGTGAATCCTTCCAAGATTCAATGCCCAGCCTGCAAGCAAAATAAGGTTGATGTGAAGAAGGCTGGTATAGCGGATGACTGGTGGCTTGTGGTCTGCACTAACGGTGAGTGCTCTGAGTTGCCAGAAGTTATAGCGAAGCATCGTGGTTTTGCGATCAAGATGTTCAGTGCGTTATCAAAAATTGAAGGAGAGGTATGACAGAATCGGTTGTTGTTCGAGATCAGGATCTCGAAGGTTTCAGCGATGAACAGAGAGCAGAGATCGTAAAGTATGGATTCACCGTGGCGGACATTGAAACAATGGTCACGGTCGGAATCCTCCCAGAGAAAACTCCCCCGCCAGTGGCGAGGTATTTTTCAACCGTGGCTCGTCACACGGGACTCTCACCTCTTCGCAAGGAGCTTCATCTTGTGCCGAGGAAAACCAAGAAGGGAATGCGCTACACCGTCCAGACTGGGATTGATGGCTACAGGACAATGGCCCATCGAACCAAACAGCTTGCCGGAATGGACGAGGCTGTGTTTGGTGAGATGTTCGAGGGTCATCCTGAGTTCGCACGGGTGACGGTCTATCGGATGATCGAGGGCCAGCGGTGTGCGTACACGGCCACTGCCTATTGGGATGAATACTGCCCCAGGAAGGGTGGTGATGAGGAGGGCGATAATGGATTCATGTGGAGAAAGATGCCTCGGAACCAGCTTGCCAAGTGTGCGGAGGCCCTGGCTCTCAGGAAGGCTTTCAGTGCAGAGCTTGGTGATGTGTACGTGAACGAGGAGATGGATCAGCGTAGAGAGGTCGAGGACATCGGTCACGCAGACGAAACCCAGGCCGTTCTGGATGACAGCGTTATCCTGGGGAATTTTCGTGAGAGAATCAAGAATATTGTAAAGGTCACAGCCCTGGATGTGATTCTCGATGCAATCACCCTCTCGGTGAAGAATGGACACCTTAGACCGGAGAACGCCACCATACTTCAGGCTGAGGTGGAAGAGAAACGCAAGAGCCACCTGCTGCTTGGAGAGACCAAGAAAACCGAGGGGCTTGCTCCAGTCAAGGCCCAGCGTAGGAAGAAGGCGACAATGGGGCCAGTCGCCGACGGGGATGTGCCACTCACTGGTGCAGTCAAAGAGCCTGCTCCCGCACCAGCACCAGTCAACCCACAGGATGCCGTGGAGCGCAAGCTGGATCGTCAGCGAGATCATTTCACTCAACTAATTAAGAAGACTTCAACGGCGACAGGCTTAAAGTCGTTCAGTCTTGTTATCAGGAAGTGCTTGAGTGAGGGCGACCTTCGTGCCCCTGACGCAGAGACACTCCAGGCTGCCATCGACACTCGACTGAAGGAGTTTGTAGCGTGAGCCTCCAGACCGTTGTAAGGATTGACGGGAAGAAGCTCCACCTGCCGGACGGTAGAAAGGATTTTCGGAAAGAGATTGAATCTCTCCCTGAAGGTCACTATGTTCTATCCTTCAAGAGAGTGGAGGATGTTCGGTCGGTCGCTCAAAATCGTGCATGGCACGCTCTCCGAGTTAAACCGCTTGCGGACTATTTCGGGTGGGAGGAGGGTGCTATGCATGAATATTTGAAGCAGGAGTTCTTAGGGGTCAGAGAGTTCCTGTGCGATCCAAAGACCGGAGAGATCATCGGTGAGGCGACCATCCCAGAGTCCACGGCAACACTATCAAAGAAGCGGATGTCTGAACTGTTTGATTCCGTCGCTCGATGGGCCTCACAAAAATTCGGTATCATTCTTCCAGATCCAGACCAGCAGGATTTTCTATGACAAGAAATATCAATGTAGCGGGATGGGAGATGTTGGCACGCTGGGGCACGTACAACATAATGAATAATCCCAGATACAAACAGATCCGTGATGCCGCTCTTGCGCGATGCTGTGTTCATGTACTCAACGACCATTCAGATATTTCTGCGGTCAGTGAGCCACACACAATGATGAGGGACATTCTTCTGTTGCTGGGTGAGACTCACGGTATCGAGTGTTCCCTCTCGGTCTCTGTCGCTCTGAGGGCCTGTGCTGACATGATGCTCCTGCGGGAGATCTCAGACCAAGAGATCTTGGAGGATCTCAAGAAAGAAATGATCGACCTTCCAATCTCACTGGATAATTGATGACGACCGCACCAAAACCTCCAAAGAGAGGACGCTGTAAAGTTCACCCACAGTACATGGCTCACTTTGAGCCGAGGGTTCAGTGTGAGGACTGTTGGAACAAGTGGAATCGTAAGCAGGAACTCAAGAAAGACCGGACATTGAAGAGGCGCAGGTCTCCAGCTGGAGTGCGGGAATTATTCAAAGAGGCTGAAAGACTTCAGAGCCTCTATGTTAGAGCGAGGGATAGGGCCTGCGTACTGTGTCACGAGAGAGATCATCTTCAGGCTGGCCATGTGTTCTCCAGGGTGTTCAGAGAGATCTTTTTTCACCCGCTGAATGTTCACTGTCAGTGTGCTAAGTGTAATCACTATCATGAGGCAGACCAGATCCCTTACCATAGATGGTTCAAGAAGCGGTACGGTGAGACCGAGTTCGATCTGCTGTATCAGAAAACTAATCGCACACGGAAATTCACAGAGGAGGAGTTGGCACTACTGATCGTGTACTTCAGAAGAGAACTGAAAGAGCTTGAGCCAGACCAGTACGACCTGTTTGTGGGCGGCTGCACAAACAAGGTGAGCGATAGGATTGTGGATCTAATTTACTCTAACCAAGAACTATTTTTCGGAGGCAAAACACCGTGATCCGTGAAAGGCAAGTGTTCCCAACAGAGAAACAGGTTGTAGTCGTCTCAAAAGAGTTTGGTACACCGATAGAGGCGATTGAGTTCGCTCGGAGTCTTGGGCCTCAATTTAAGATTGCCGCCACCCCAGACGGTGAGTTCACCCTGCTCACCTACACCGTTGTCCGTGATCCAGTCAAAGGGGAAACTCCTGCACGTTTCTTTCCAGAGAATGAAGCGAGGAACGCAATCATCCATCCACTCACCTGCTTTCTGGTGAATCAATAACCAAAATGAAAAAAAGAATGATCTCAGAAGAGATGCTATACAGTAAGACGTTCGGCGGCCTGTCGGATCAAGCGCAACTTCTCTGGCTTAAAATGCTCTCACTGGCCGATGATTTTGGGGTTGCCCCTGGTGATCCATACAGGCTGTGTAAGCAGGTCGCTCACCGAGGGAGCGAGGAGGAGGTTGACAAGCTTCTCAGGGAGATTGTAAAGGCTGAGGCTGGGTTTCTGTTTGAGTATGAGGAGAAAACCTTCTTCATTTTCCCCGCAAGGACGTTCGACAAAATACAGGGCTTCACCCTCAACAAAAGAACCAAGAGTGAGTACACGAATTTACGGGTAGATGAGCTAAATTCTGTACTTTCCAAGAACTTCCAGGAAATTCCTGAGTCCTCCAATCTTTCCAGTACATTCTTACGTAACACGAGTTCGCTGGGTTCAGCAGTAGTAAGTAGTAAGAAGAAAGATAATATAAACATTGAGGAACCATTCAAACTTTCTGCCCAGGAAAAGAAGGATCGGTTTGAGGAGATCTGGGCCAAATACCCAGAGAAGTCTGGAAAGCGTGATGCAGAGCGTCATTTCAATGCTTCAGTTCAAACCCTTGCCGACTGGGAGAATATTCAGAAGGCCCTGGATAACTACCTGAAGTCCGACAGGGTTGCCCGTGGGTACACCCAGAACGGGAAAACCTGGTTCAATAACTGGCCAGACTGGATCAATCCAACCCCATACATGATGGGGAAGAAGGAAAAAGACTCTGGCGTGGAGAGGAAAAAGGTTTCGGTAGGCAGGGGTTGGGGGGCGTGCTCGCTGTGTGGTGAGATGCACGACAGGCAAGGCCCGTGCCCTCCGTTGACCGCAAAACCTATTGGGAGTATGGCTACGAAGGTACTTGAGGATCTCCGTGGAGGTGGGAATTGACAACCGAACCCTCCAAAGAAGAGATTATCGCTGACTTCTGTCGGCGTTTCGGAGACAGGTGCTCTAAGGGACACGACCTATCGAACCCGAAGAGTGTTGAGATCCACGGTGGCTTAAAATACAAGCTCAAACGTTCCTGCAAACAGTGCAGGCGCACCAGGGAGGGATACTGTGGACTCTCGAAAAAAGAACTCCGAGCGGTCAGGATGAAGAATATCGAGAGGAATGTCCAGAGCATGAGGGATAAGACAGAATGTAGCCGTGGTCACGATATAAGGCCGGAGTCTGGGAATGTTTGGGTGCATCGCAACAAAAAGAGCGGTGGGATTGAGAGGAATTGTAGGACCTGTCACAGGTTGCGGTGGAGAGAGCGGAATGGGTATCTTGGTGGAAGGCGACCGAACCGAGCACCCCTAAAGTGTATTGAGGGACACCCGCTTGAAAAAAATAATCCGAACACCTATATTGATAGGGTTGGACGGATGTGGTGCAGGGTTTGCAATGGGATCAAAAAAAAGAGTCTGGGGATGGCGTACCACAGAACGTTTACTCACGGCCCCCGACACAGTAATCGAGTTGGAAGGGTGGGGAGTCCGTCGAACTATGCAAGAATGGTTTTAGAATACCTGACAGCGCAAAATTCGAGAGATAGGAATGTTGATATGCATTACACAATAAGTCGATGAAGGGGGATGGCCAATGAAGAACTGCGTTGATTGCAAAAAACCAATCGTGCATGGGAAGCGTTGCACAACCTGCGGAAATCTTCACCAGCACAAGAACTATCGACATCAGTACCTGCGGGATCGAACCTCCAGCAGTAGGAGTTATGCGAAGATGATTCTTGACAACCAGACACCGAACCAGCCCAGCGGTTATGGATACAGGGTGGCTCGACTCATGAAGATGGTGGGGGTATGATAATGACCCAGCACACAACACTCGGAAAGATTATTGAATCCCTGGAGCTAACGCCAATCGAAACACCAATCGAGATTGTGGAGTTGCTCTCGGAAATATCAGACTTAGGTTATCCAGTCCTTACCACACTCAGGGGGCCGAACTTTGTTCTCGTGAGCAGTGGATTCATTCAGGCGGAAGGAAAAACGGCGACGGAGGCGTTAGCAAATCTTCATGGCAAAATTATCAAAAACCAAGTCAGAGAAGAAGCACGCTTGTAAGTGTGGGTCTGTAATGAGACACCACATTCCACTCGGATCTTTTGTTAGTGTTGACAAACAGAGGGTGATCTTCGGTTGTCAGAAGTGTGATGCGGTCGTGAGTTTCTCACCGGACGTTGTGCGACGGTCGCTCCCATCGTGCGAGTGTGCCGAGTGCAAAAAGGTTGTACCATTCTAAAAAAGGGGTAGTATGGCAAAGAAGAAACGGGGCTATCGGCTTCCCGCTGTTGATGATCGTGGAAAGAAGTGGTGTACTGGGCACAAAAGACTCCATCCGACCCACGAGTTTGGGCGTGATACATCGAGACCCTGCGGTCTTGCGGCAAGCTGTAGGGCTGCGAGGAACACCTATGCGGAGCGTAAGCGTCATGCCACCCATTGATAGCGAGGGTGAAAGTGTGTACATTTGACCTGGTGATGTGATGGCGACAGCGATAGAAAAAAGTCAGAAGTTGAAGTTCGCGAGGCGGTCAAAGAAAAACAAGCTCGAACGGTTGCTGGGGAAGCACGTAGATCTCGAAGGAATTATCCGTGCTCACTCGGACTCAGCGAAGGGCTTGATGTTGGTCGGCCCGAACGGACTTCCTGCGAGGGTTGTTGATTCCGAGGGGAACGAGATTTTTGCCCCAGACGGACAGCCAATCAGGGTCTATATGCAGTCACCGGACGCTACCTCAGCAAAACTTTTGATCGAGCAGTGGTTCGGTCGTCCGGCACAGCGAGCGTCAGTGGAGGGCGAGGATGTCCAGAGGCCGCAGGTTGTTGTTATTCTCAATAAGCTCCCACCGGAGTCAGACCAGGTTGTTACTCAGTCTGCCGTTGTGATGAAGGGGTTTGATGGGATGGCGAAAAGGAGCGGAAAGAAATGATGGAGATACAGCCACAGCCAGGAGGACAGATGGAGTTTCTGTCTCGTGGAGAGTTCGAGGTTCTGTATGGTGGCTCGGCTGGCCCTGGCAAGACATGGGCACTCATCATTGACGCTCTCGGCCCACAGTTTTTGCTCCTGAGTGCAGGGCGTGAGGCGTACATGATTCCATCCTATCGGGCGATCCTCTTCAGGAGAGAGACAAAGATGTTCCAGAAACTTCTGGATGAGTCGAGGAAGTATTACCCGCACTTTGGTGGGAAGCTTACCCTGTCGAGGACGGGAGATCCTGGCCCGTGCTGGGAATTTCCGAGCGGGGCAAAGATTTTTATTTGCCACATGGAGCAGGAGAACGATAAGTACAACCATGATGGCCAGGAGTATCAGTATGTTGGATGGGATGAGATCTGTCAATTCACTCTAACCCAATACCTGCACATTCTGTCTCGTGTCAGAAGCACAACGATGGAGATCCCATTGAGGGTTCGTGGGACTGCCAATCCAATCGGCGTTGGGCTTTGGTGGGTCAAGAAAAGATTTCCAGTGTATGATCCGTTCGTGACGAAGCACTATATCGCCGCAGAGGATGTTGAGATGAATCCGGCAGGCAAAGAAGTCTCACCGTCGAATCCGAACGCAGTGTCGAGATGCTTCATACCAGGCTACCTGTATGAGAATGCGTACCTCGCAAGAGATGTTCAGTACAAGAATCGAATTATGCAGATGGGTTCTCGGATGGAGAGAGCACTCCTTAAGGGGGACTGGGATGCTTTCGCCGGAGACTTTTTTGCAGAGTTCGATCAGGGCAACGAGATCATCTCTCCGTTCCGAATCCCGAAGGAGTGGACGCTGATCGGGAGTCTTGATCCTGGGTACTCAAGCTACTGCTCCTTTGGTCTGAATGCGATGGACTTCAAGGGCAAGGTCTATCGGGTCTTGACCTATTACGAAAAGATGCGGAACCCAGAGGCGAATGCCATTGGGATTCTGAATACGATCAGAGCCTGCCCGTGGACTCAAGGGCGAATGCCAGACCAGATTGTCTCAGGCAAGGATGCTTGGGCGCAGAAGGATCGGCTGGCGATCATCGAGCATACCGTGACTTTCGCTGATGTGTTTGAAAAGCACGGACTGATTCTTACTCCGGCGCACACTGATCGGAAGTCTGGCTGGTGGGCGTGGAAGCAGCTTATGCCGCACAGATATTTTGTTTTCAAGGGATCGAACAACCCGCTCATCAATGAGATGATCTCAGCGATAGCGGACGAAAAGGACTCAGAGGATATTCAAGGGAAGGGTAACGACCCAGAGGTGTACGATCACGCACTCGATGAGCAGCGGTATGGCATACTCGCTCTCGCTCCTCCAAAATTGTCTATCGACAAGGGAGACAGGGGCTGGGAAGAGAGGATGTTCTCACCGCTCGCTACACAAGAAGATTCGTCAGGCTGGCAGCCTGGTATGGGATGAGGTTATAAATGGATGTAGTACAGCAAGTTTTGACTGCTCATCAAGTTATGAGAGATGGTTGGGCTGAGTATTTTGAGTCCGCCATTAAAAACTATGAGTACGTGATTGGAGAACAGATCTCTCCGGCCGTCAGTAAGCAGCTTCGTGATGAGCAGAGGCCGGAGTTGATCTTCAATATGACGCAGCCGAAGATCGTAACGCTCGCTGGTATCCTGGAGGCCAACAAGGTGTACATGAGGGCCGTTCCAATCAACGAGGGTGACGAACAGAAGGCAGACCTGAGAACGATGCTCGTGTCTGACTGGGCAATGAAGAACTGCTCTGCCTACAAAGAGTTCATCCATGCGACGATTGATGCGGCCATCGCTGGGATCGGCTGGCTTAATAACTACTGGAGCACGCAGCGACACCCTGGGGGGATGTGGGTTACTGAAGCATTCGACCCATTCATGATTCGCTTCGATGTTGACGGTAAGAAGATGGATCAGACTGACTGGAAGTATCTTGGTGTGTCTGGGATGTTCGGGGCCGAGGAGATGATCGGTGTGTATCTCAATTCGCTCGCTGATGCGGACGTTGAAACGATGAAAGAGCGTGATTCTCTGCTCCAGTCGGCCTACCGTTCTGGGAGCAAGAAGCCGATGGGCTGGCTTGACAGGATCGTTCAAGGATTCCGTGATGCCTACGGCGAGAAGGACGGGACACAGAGATTCTCAAGCTCCTACGAGAACGGTCTCATGTCTCACTTTGCAAACAGTGCGACCGGAAGATATACCGTGATCGAGTTTCATGATCGAAGGACTGTCAATAAGAAGCAGTTTGTTGATCTCAGAGAGGAAGATCCTTTCAAGAACGCACAGGATGTTCCTGAGCGTGGAGAGAAGGAGGAGACTCGTGACTATCACAACAGGTTGGTTGAAGAACTGAGAAATAAAAATCTGATGGATGGCCCCGTCCACAGGATCGAGGATGTGAGTCTTGATGAACTTTGGATTACGGCGGTCTGTCCGACGCTCCTTCCTGAGAAGCCACTCTTTGAGGCTCCCTACGAAGTTCAAGGAAAGGGTTTTCAGCACAAGCCAGTGTTCTGCTATCCATTCCACCCAGACATCACCAAGACTGCTTCGATTGTTGACATCCTGATTCACCCGCAGGACTCGTACAACCAGAGACGAATGACAGCCCTTGAGTGGTTGATGCAGTCAGTCAGTCCTGATGTTCATGCTCCAGAAAATTCAATCAGCCCCCTACATCTCAATGACTGGAAGTCAAGAAAGCGCAAAAAGATCCTGTTCTACTCTCCTCGTGGTGGACTGAAGCCGGAATCCCAGCAGCCATCTCCGCAGTCGTTCGAGGCTATCAGGACTATGCAGGAAGAGGACAAAGAATTGATGGAGTCCCTAACGCTCATTACTCCAAACCTTCTTGGTCTCTCAGAGAACTCTGGGGAGTCTGGAGTTTTGTTTGCTCAGAGGGTTCAGAGGTCTATGCAGGCCCTCTCGTTTCTGTTTGGAAATATGACGCTCGCAATGAAGGGGACATTCAACTATTGTGACGCTTCGCTCCAGACGTTCATGACGTTGCCGAGAAAGATCCGACTACTCAACAAGGATAACCAACCAAACTGGCTGGCTCTCAACTGGCAGACCATTGACGGGGTTCAGAACGACATCACCCAGGGTGAGTTTGATTTTGAGGTTGACACATCCCAGCTTGGTGAGACATCCAAGCAGATCAAGTTCAGGGAGGCGATTGAGTTTGTGTCCCTGATTGCTCAGTACGTTCCAGAGGGAATCAAGTGGGACGAACTCTTCAAGCTCTGGGATTCGCCAGTGGCAGCCCCAATGGGTGAATATCTGAAACAGATCATGGCGGCGAAGCTCGGCATGGCTGTTGAGCAGATGGAAGCGGCGAGGACGCAGCAGAGTCTTGATACCGCTCAGGCGGGAATTTCAACGACACAGGGAATGGCTGGACTGGCTACACAACTGACACCAGGCTTGGCCTCACCCAGCGGTTCTTCGGCTGGGCCGAGTGCTGACGCAGCAGTCTTAGGATAAACAAACGGAGGAGTTATGTTCGCAAGCTTTGGTCTGACCCACATGATCGTTGGCGGGATCTTTGGATGGTGGTGCGTGCTGGGCGCAATCCTTCCAGACTTGATTGGTCTGGTCGGATGGTGGAATGTCTGGAGGCGAAAGGCTTCTTTGTGGTCGTGGTTCATCCAGATGCCGCCCTGGGCACAAATGACGTTCGGGTGGATGCACACACTGACGGTCGTTGGCGCACTCTTTGTGCTGGCGTTCGTCCTATCGTTCTTTATTTCTGTGGCGTGGCTTGTCATGATCGCCTTCGGAATGCTGACGCACAACGTACTCGATCTATTCTTTCACGAGGGGTCTCCAGCGAGATTGATTCATCCAAACCTCGGCGGAGATTTCTTTGGGGTGGAGTGGTATCGCTTTCCACTATACTGGCCCGATCAACTGATAATCGGAGTGGTGGTTGGACTTCATTATTTCGCTGGACTCAATAACAGTATCCTGGAGATCCTATGATCGGAAAGTATTCATACCACTGTTCAAACTGTGGACACACCTTCATCTCTGACAGGAAAGACAGGGTGGAGAGGGAGCGCAACACACACCGTCCTCGTGTGAAGGTTGACGGAATGTATAGTCGTGTCCGAGGGGTGTGTACCGGACTGGTTCGGAACAAAAAGACGGGCCACTGGATGCGTCAGTCGCTCGTCAATCTCACAGCAGCAAAGATTCTGAGTCTTGGCGAGGCTCACAGAAGCTCGCTTGAGCCGAAGAGGAGATCAATCGTAACACCGTAAGGAGGCTTCAAATGCCAAAGTATAGTCCAGAAATTCTTACCAAGCTCGAACAGCTTCGAGGCTTGGTTGAGAGCATCCCAGAGGCGGCAACACTCTTGGATGAGGTCACAGGTCTTATCCAGCAAGAGGCCGATGAGACTGGGATGAGTACAAAGTTTCCAGATGAACTGACTGACGGACAGTTGGATCAGGCCATCGCAGGGAAGATTCCGACCCCAGAAGGAAGAAAGCTCTCCCCAGAAGAGTACATGGGTGCGTAGCATTACGAACAGCCTGTGGTCTCAGTCTGGGAGATATTCCTCTCACGGAGAACTCTACCCAGACAGAGACATCTGGCTTCTTCCCGAAGAGAAGGTGATCCTCACCTGCACCCTGGAGATCTTTGACCAGGCTCGTGAATACTACGGTCGGCCCCTCAAGATCAACTCAGGGCGAAGATCTCAGAAGTACCAGGATCTCTTAACGAAAAAGGGATACCGAACAGCGAAGTACAGTCCGCACGTTCTTGGCGCAGCCCTCGATGTCGATGTGCCGGACGACATGACGGACGTAGATCTCGCAAAACTGCTTCGTGACTCCGCCGCCGCACTCAGCTATCGAGTTCCGAGGATCGGGTATCTTCAGTATCGTGGCGATCAGGGATCAAGCTCGTTCGTTCATTTTGATTGTGCATGGAATCTTCCTTCGGAGACTCTATCGAAACTTCCACTCAATGTCATCACTGCATACACTATGGAGGGTCTTACATGGTAGCGATCATTCTTCTGGCTGTTGTTCTCGGTCTCGTTCCGATCTATTTCTGTAGTCCATTCAGGATCACAAAGATTGAATGGATGATCCAGAAGGGTCAGTGGACTATGGCGTTCCCTCTGGCGGTCGGATGGTTCGGGGGTGGCGAGGACGAGCTTGTCATAATGTTCCTCATGATCGCAGTGACATTCCAGCCAACAGATAAAGGCCAAAAAAATATTTTACAAACCTCTTGACTTTTGACCACTTCGTACTTATCTTGATCCCAGACAATAACATTAACCAACGGAGGATCAAATGGACAACTACACAGCAACAATGATCTGCGAGGGAGTGATTGAGGCCGAAGATAACGATCAGGTTTTGGAGGCGTGGTGCTTCCTCGCCAACAACGGTCTCCTCTCCCAGCTTCAAGGTTTCTTCGGTCGTACCTTCCAGTCCCTCGCCCAGCAGCAGGTGGTCTATCGTGCCGCCGATGGTGTGTGGGTTGTCAACCCTGATCTTACCTACGAGGCGGCCCTATGAAACCTACCCCAGTTCGAGATGGTTGCGTGATGATCTCTACCGATAGGGGCCTTCCAGGTGCTACTGTCGGCTTTATTCGGGGAGGCCGGATGCACCTCGGTTCCCCCAAGAACCCAATCTCCATCCCAGTCCAGGCGAACCTGATTGGAACCCGTTACATCTACATGACCCCAGAGCGTGCCACCTGCCAGTGTTTCGGCTGCAAGACCTACAGAACACTACGGAGGATTTTCTAATGAACTCACAAATGATCGAGGTTGACTGTTTCTCTGACGAATCGAAGTACCGAACGCTCATTGTCGAAACTCCTGCCGACCTGAGAGCGTTGCCGATTATCGCCGCAGAGACAGCGAAGAATTTGCTGATCGGCCCCTTCAGGCTCCACTCCATCCGTCGATACAGGGCGGTCGGTTCCGAACAGTACACCACATGGGTGCGATGATGTCAAAGCCAAAAACCGTAGTGGTATGGGTGGGACGATACAGCGAAGATACCGTCCTATCTTTCCAGGATGGGCGACACAGACACTTGGGTGATTTCATTGTGAGGCCCGATGATGCAGACAGTGTGGCTGGGTTTCCATTCCCAGAGATGAAGTCTGGGCGAAATCGGTACGTGGTTCAGATACTTAGGGTCGGCGTTGACGAGAAGCTCCCATTGGATCTAAGCACTGTCTTTGAAAGGGCATGATGATGGCACTCAATACATACAGAGAATTACTCGATCACGATATGGCGAAGGCGGTGCATGGACTCCGCTCTCCGGTTGAGGTAATGGAGGATATTTTTGGGCGAGGTTTTACCCAGTGGAAGGTCGATGAGGCTGTTCGCAGCCGGACGGAGTTCTGCGAATGCTGTGGTTGTGCGAAGTGCCTCACTCCAACCGACCAGATTCTTGAGTATGGGTGCTCGTCGTTGTTTGACCGAGAGCCGGACGAGCTTTGGGATGCCGACCCCTACCGTCGCAGGGCAGCCTTTTATCAGGCGACGGATCTGGTGCGTGAAATAACATTTGAAGCCGGAAAGGAGATGCTCGTATGAGCGCAGAACGCACAGACCTGAATCAGTTGTCACGTTCTCTTGTTGATATTCCACAGGAAGTGATCGAGGGTGAGCTTGAGCGCAGGCAGACAGAAAGAATGTGGGGCCTGATAAAGCAGGCATGGCTCGATGGTTGGCACAAGGGTCATACTCTGAACGATGAGAGGCTCGAAGATCTTCAGTCCACCCAGATAAACCAGTGGCTTGAGTTTCAAAACAAAATTCTTTCGGAGATGCAGTGAAATCACCCACTCAGCGGGAGGTACAGTACGGAGAGTCAGAAAGGAAAGAGGAACGAAGTGGAATGACCGTCTCCCATAAACAATCCGAGCGACTGGCAGCCAAGCTCAGACGAGAGATGATAGACCCGCCAACGATTAGTGATGGGTTCGGTTCACAGTGGTCTATTGACTGCCCAATGTGTGGGCGCAGAAGTATGCAGATTGTCCGACCTGGGAGTGCGCAGTGCGAGCATTGCGGATAAGCCCGCTTCATCGAAGAAAAGGAGAAGGAATGAAAAAACGGTTACGGGTGTACCGAATGAATGATTGTGATTGGTGGATTGGGACTTCGTTTGAGTCAACCACAAAAGCATACTTAGCCCACATCTCTCCGCCGTATCGCAAGGACGCACTTTGTGAACCTCGAATGCTTCGGAGAGATGAACTGTTGAAGTTGATCTACGCCGATGAGGATAATGGGCACTGCACCTTTGCTAAACAGCTTGAAGTTGAAACGTTGAGAGGCGGGAAATTTCCACGATACTTTGCCTCGACGGAAATGTGACATCCCATCCCCAAGAAACAGATATTCTCAACCGAGGTGAAGCGATGAGAATCGACATCAACACAAATGGAAGAGTGAAGGACAAAGACATTCGGGCCATGTTTATCATCGGGTATGCTTTTACCATTATGTCTGAACGAATGCGGCTTGCGACCTTGCAGTTTTTCGCTGACCGATATGGGTACACGGTGGAGGTGAAGCGATGAGTTGTACTTGGAAAATATTGCCAGAACCATACGGGATGATGGCAACGACTTGTGATTGGACAGTTGAGCCGCCGACGGTTACCATTCATGGAAGGATAATTGGAATCAGCGGTTCATTCTGCCATCACTGCGGGAGGCTAATCGAGATACCCGATTCAGACAGATGGCACGATATTCACGGATTGAGGTCAGGCATGGAGGTGAAGCGATGAGCGAGAAAGGACTACCCATTATCGTCGGCATGCACATCTGCCAGGATTGCGGAGGGCCAGTAGCAGCCGGTGGTTGTCAGAATAAGGATTGCCCACCAAGTCTTGACTATGCTGCAATCGTAAGGACGCTGTTAGCTGAGAACACCTCCCTCAAGGCAGAGGTGGAGAGACTAAAGGCCGAGAAGGAGCAAGGTCACGGTATTTGTGGTCGATGCCGGAGTGAAATTCTTGAACTGCGCTCCCATGTGTCAAAACTCATGTCAAGGCTCGCCGCACAAGAACAAGAACAGGTTTGGAAGCGGTTACACGATGTTTTGAAGGCAGAGTTGGAGAGGGTGACGGGGGAGAGGGATGGGCCCTCACATGTGCCGCAAAGGGAAAAAGAAATGGATTGGCGTAAGTATCCATGCAAGTGCGTGCTGTGTTCCTATCAGTGGATAGGCTTACTTCCAGATGGTAGGCATGAGGGTCTTGAGTGCCCTCAGTGCAAGAGAATGATGGGACGTGCCAAGTTGCCCGATTGCCCAAAGTGTGGCTGTGATGAAGTTGTTAAGGTGGTTCCATGACCAATCATCCCCAAGAAAGGAAGGAAGCGATGAGCAATCCAAAATACATTGGTAGCCCAACGACCAAACTGATTGAGGAATGTTCTGAACTGATTCACATCCTCTGCAAAGCCGAAAGATTTGGGTGGGACAATTATCATCCTGACGATGAGGCGCATACAACCAACCGCTTTCTTGTCCTGTCGGAGATTAAGGACGTGGAGAAGCGAATCAAGGAACTCAAGAAACAGATATTCTCAACCGAGGTGAAGCGATGAGCGAGCTTGAAGAGATGTGGAGAATCGGTGGTACTTTTGTCCAGTGGGGAAATGGCTGGAATGGTTGGACATGGGCATGGAGGAAGAGGTGAGCGAGAAAGAGGTGAGATGTCGTGATTGCGGACTGCTGTATTCCGACTTTCCGCTTCATGTTGTGTTGCCACGTTCTCAGTGGCTGGAAATTTATCCAGAAGACGGTGGGGTTCTTTGCGCTCGCTGTATCGTCCAGCGGGCATCAAAGATTTCTGGTGCAACGGTTGTTTATGCAATTATCGAAGTTGCACCAGTAACAGACCAGACTGTTAACAGGCAAAGTAATGTTATAGGGCAGCTGCAAGAGGAAGAAGCCTCCCTCCGCTCCGAACTCGCCTCCCTCAAGGCAGAGGTGGAGAGGGTGACGAAGGAGTTAGGGGTGATGAAAACACAAACAAAAGGAGGTAGCACAATGGAACCAATCCTAAGTCAGACAGAATTGCTTCAAGAGCAGGCTGCAAGGGACATCGCTCACAAGGTTGGAATGCAGCAAATCAGTCGCGGTTATCAGTGGGAGTATCTTGGTACTGGTGAAGGAATGACGAAGCGAGAACGTGCTTTGTTTGATCTTTCCGTAGCACTCCACATGGAGTTACATAAGCCGAAGGTGTCACCAAACGATGTCCACTTTGGGAGCGTCCGAAACCCCATGACCCCCACAGCAAAGGAACTGGTGCTGAAATGCAGGCCAGGGGCTGAGTGTGCCGAGGGTGTTCTTGGTGAAACACCTGAACAGTACGACTACACCATCGAATGGTTTGAGGTTGAGCATGAGCGCTATCTGGTACTTAGCGATAGCTTTGCAACCGAACCCGCCGCATGGCTCTCCGCTCTCGAATCACTCCCCGCAGAGGAAGTGGTACGGGCGAGGTGGTCAGACTTTTACTTCAGAAGTAAGGGGATGCTCTACATCGGACATCACATGAGCTTAGACTCATTTCGTGCGCCGACAGACGATGAAGCCCTTGAGCTTGCGAAGAAATCCATCATTAACGAACTCAAAGCAGGAGAGAAGGAAGGAAAGGATGAATAATGAAGCCAAAAAGAAGAAAGTCAAGGTCGAAATCGAATGTGACTGCGGGTGTCAGTCCATTGTTGTTCATGAACTCGACTGGGGCGGCAGGAAAGATTTTTCAATTTGCTTTTACGTGTGCGCCTTCTATTCCGGTCAAAGCGTCATCCGCATCCTCAAAGAGAGGATCAAAATGGCGTGGCTCGCACTCAGAAAAGGGAACTACATCCACAACGAAATCATCACGAACAAGGAAGCATTGACCCGACTTCGTGATGGGCTAAATGAAATTCTAAGCTGCAAGCAGGAGGGAAGGGAATGACTGAACTGGAGAGGGGAAAGGCTCAATTCAAAGACCAGCATGTCTGCGTTTGTGGGCATAGGGACTATCGACATAAAGCTGCTGGCTATGGTGGTGGGAGTTGCGACCTGTGCCATTGCAAGAAATATCAAGGCGAAACTACCCTGCCACCTCCCGCCATCCTCAAAGAACTGAAGGGAGAGAAATGAAACGACTATTTGACAATCTGATAATGTGGTTGACGTTTCATCTGTGGGAACAGCACCCTGAATGGTGGGGAGACAGACCTTGCGCGTGCAAGGACTGCTGCTCATGCGCCGACTGGGAGGAAAACACATGAAGCGTCCAGAAGGATTTCCGTTGTGGCTGTGGAGAGCTAACTGGACTATCTGGTGGCTCGTCATTGTTGGTGTCGCTTACGCAATCGTTCAACTTTTGAAAGGGTAATGACAATGGATAAATCTCAGAAGTGCTGTCTCATCGAGAATGGGGCTCAGTGTTCATTGGATGCTGAGTTTTCAATCCATGAAGCTGCGCCGCCGTCTCTGTACACTGAAACATTTTCTTGTCGAAAGCATGTTGGTGAATTGCTTGGGTCAACCAATGGACAAGTCGAATGCACGCAGTGGAACATATTCTCTGTCTTAAACTGAAAGGCCAGCCATGACCACGAAGGCACGGACAGTGGAAGAAACGGCGGAGGAAATAATCGTTGAAGCGCACAAACAGATCGGTAGCCGATCTTTGGATGTTGTGAAGACGGTAAAACTTCATGATGCCATCGTGGAACTTCTCACCGCCGACAGAGAGGCCATCAGGCGGGAATGCGCGGAGGTGGCTGATTCGTGGAAACCTGTCGCCGACCATACATTGGATGCTATTGAGATTAGTAGGCACATGGTAGCATGTGCGATCAGGGAGGAGATCCTTGATTTTAACCGCCTCTGCCCTTCGATTGGGGAGGGGGGATGAAAACGATTAACGAAGCGCAATGGGATTTGGAATATGAGATTAACGAGGAGGCGGTTAAGCAGATTGAACTTGGCTATGGGAAGTGGGCCGCGACGGAGCGGGCAGCGGAGATTGTGCGTCAGCGTCGAGAACGACGAGCCTCAGGATTGGCTGATACGTTGAAAGGGGAGAAATGAAAATTGTAATCAATGATGCTATCGGCGGATTTTGTATCAGCAGGGAATGGATTGGAATGTCCTTCCCGTGACTCAGACAAAGGGGGAGAGGGGACTATTCAACAAGCACACACTCATGAAGGAGGTAAATCGTTATGCCAAGAGGATTTCCAGACATCGAATCGGGGAGCAGACTTTCCAAGAAGCTCCAGGCCTACGCTCCAACTTTCGTAGTGGCCCTTCAAGGGCTGCGTGAGAATGGACGGGTGACTCCAGAAACTCCAATTATGGGGAAGGATATTTTGAAGAAGAGGTGGAAGGGGCCACTGAAGAGAACCAGCCAGGTTAGGGCGGTAGTAAATCACTGCTGTCGCAACGGAATCCCCATTGCCTCTGTTCGGGGTGGCTATTTCTTTGCTCTCAGCAAGGGAGAAATCCAGCCTACCCTCGACCATCTCCTTGATCGAGAAAATTCGATCAGGGCGCACCGTGAGGGTCTTGAGGGAGCGGTGAAGTAGGGCTGGGGTATTGACTCTGCATCGGTAAAGTAGTACATTGGGGTTGTGCCGAGGTGATACACTGAGGGTTGATTGATTCAAGAGTAGGGACGGAACGTAGAGATGGAAACTTGAACGGTCGGCCCTCGTTTTGTGACCACATCTCTCTTATTTGTAACTTTTTGAAAAAGGAAGCAGAATGACATTCGATCCATCAAAGGTAACACCAGAGCAGGTTCCTTCACTGACTGACGAGCAGTTGAATCAGTATCAGGTACACCTTGAGAGTGTTGCGTCTGCGGACGCTGGTAGCGGGGCAGCGAAACCCGAAGTGCCTGCGAAGGTTGCGGGAGATGACGACGATGCTCCGTCGCTCGATGCGAATGGACAGCCGATCACCACAGACGAAATTGTTGTAAAGGATGTTGAGACAAAGCCGGAGGGCAGCGATAAAGCCAACCCCTCTACGGGGGCCGAGTCCGATGCTGGCACTACCGACGAGCCAGTGAAATTCGCCGGAAAGTTCGAGACACCTGAAGATCTCATCAAGGGTGTTGAGAGCGAGATCAAGACGCTGGGGTTAGACCCAGAGTTGTTCAAAGCTCAGATTGATGCGGCCTCGGCTGCTGAAGATTATGGGCAGGTCGAGAATCTCTACAAGCGTTTGGGTGCAGAGGTCTCGAAGCGACAGGCGGCTTCAGAGGTAGAGGATAAACCAAACCTCAATCTACCAGAGTCAGAAGTTCGATCACGGGTGGCGGTATCAACCTACAGCGATGTCATGCAGTCCCAGGTGGTTGCAGACATGAGAAGGAATGGTATCGAGATCCCGAAGTCGAACGAGGAAATGGAAGTTCTGAGAAGGGATCAACCCTACTACGCTTTCAAGTTCGAGGCAGAGTACGAAGCACGCTACGCCAAGAATCTGAAGATCGTGGAGGACTTCCGCACCGCTTCAAAGGATGTTGTCGATCATAACACCTCCCTCAAGAGTGAGGGGCGCAAGGAGATCGAAACGCTTGCGAAGAAGTACGGTGTCTCCCTCAAGGAAGAGGAACTCAATACAGTTATCGGAGAAGCTCTGAAAGATCAGGGCGTGTACGAGAACCGTGCCGGAGTTTCCTTCTTGAAGAAGGGTGCAATTCTGAATCACTTTGTTCGGACGAAGCTCGTTGAGGGCGGTATGCTGGACAAGGTAGTGATGGAAGCTCGGACGAAGGGTAGGGCAGAGGCCGCAGTGATGCGACCGAAACCACACCAAACCATGTCGAGGAGTAAGATCCCTGCTACTGGTTCTGCCAAGCAGCCTGTTACTGTTGACCTCAACAATCCAAAGGCCGTTGAGAATCTTTCGGATGAGCAACTGGATAGGATCTACAACAAGAAGTCCTAACCTTCGGGTTTCGACTCAACTTGTTTCGCAATAAGACTCACCCCTAAATTTCGGGGGATGTTATGGCACAGACAATCTTTTCTCTTACGGGTCGTCTGAATCCCAACCTTCTCTCTGAGCGGATGTTTCGCCAGCAGTGGAAGAAGAACATCTTCGGTATGTTTGTGGCCCCCAACTTTATCAAAGCAAGTCGTGAAACCTCGGATACGGTTCTTCCTGGGCCTGAAGCGGATGCTGGTGCAAAGTTGACTGGCTCGCCTATCGAAGTGTTCAAAGAGTTCATCAAGCGTGGTAAGACCAACCTGGACATTCCTGTCCGGCTGCGTCTGACAGGCCGTGCAACTCTGGGAGACAGGGCACTCGAAGGAACTGAGGAGGCCGCACGGATCACATTCCGCACGGTCAGAATCAACCTTACACGCAAAGCTTATTCCAATCCGAGCCTGATGTCGGCTCAGATCGCTGCCCCGTACTTGGGCAACCTCATGGAAGAGGCGAACGAGTACATCACGGACTGGTGGAACGACTACCATCCTGGGAACTTCATCCACGCAATGTTGAATGGAGTCAGCTTCGACCTTCTCGCTCCCACTCTCTTGGGTGGTCGGGCGGTAGCAAGGGTATCACACCCGAACTTCTACACAGCAGGGGCCGGACAGGTCGCCTACTCAGGTGGAAGGCCAGGGACTGCCGGATATGAAGATCTGGTTCAGGAAGCCATTGATGGTCTCACCAATGTCGCTGGGGATTATTTCTCCGCAGACATGGTGAACTCACTGGTTCTGGCAGCCAACCGTCACAAGATCAAACCGATCATGATGAAGGCTGGTTTCCGCAGGTTCCTCATCTTCATCTCGGATGCACAATGGGCGCAGCTTCAGAAGGATTCCGATTTCCTGGAGTTCTATCGTGGGCTGCCGAATGAACTGGACGATCACCCGCTCGCTACTGGCGCACGGGCCGATCTGTTCGGTGCTCTGATCTATGTCGATCAGAATATGTGGGGTGCTCGCACGGCCACCAATCCTGTCGGTGCTTCTGCTCCGGCTGCGAACGTGGTTGAGTATGGCCCTGCTCCGAGTGCAGCCCAGCGTTCAGCAGGCTACACTGTTGCAAACTGGATCGAAGATCGTGACACCTCAGACCGCAAGTGCGGATTCCTTATCGGTGAGGGTGCTCTCAGCGTCGGTGTTGGTATTCCGGTGGCTGGTGGTGTCCGAGGCCGTTCGATGATGTTCGTCGAGGAGTCTGCTGACTATGGTGCAGTGTCAGGTATCGGAGTTCAGACAGTTCAGTCGGTGGTTCGGGCTGACATTTTCGATCACGATGGGGTTGTTACTGGCCTGTCGGCGGGAGACTTCTACGAGAATACATCTTCGTTGGGGTTTGCCACCTACAGTCCTGACAGCCTCAGTTTCTAAGGGGAGGTCATCATGGGTGGATTTCTGACTTCCGTCAAGGATTCAAACACGCTGGTTGCTCTGTACAGCTATCCGACGAATGCTTTCGTCAGCAAGCTGTTGTGCGAACAGGGTGAGATTCATCAAATCTGGGGCACGGACGCAAGTCCCGTGGCGAACTACGCCAATGCACCCAATGGATCGTTCTATACTCCACAGGTTACATCGGTGGGTGTCGGGCGAACGTGGGTGAAGTCTGGTACGTTCGGCACATCGGACGGTACGTGGTCTCCTGGTGGTGCTGGGTCGAAGCAGTACGTTGGTAAGGGCACACAGTCCTCAACCGATGCTCCTGTGCTCACTACGGCACTCGTCAATCAGTTGGGTGGAACAATCACTCCTGCAAGGACTTCGATTGGTCTCTACACCTTCACGCTGACGGGAGCTTTCACAGCAGCAAAGACGTTCGCAAGTATGTCTTGCGGTGCGGCTGCGGTTGCGAATATGAGGGTGTGTAACCCTGTCTATACATCGGCAGACGTTATCACATTCCATATCGCTGACCTTCAGGCGACACCTGCGGTCGCTGATTCGGGCAACTTCGATCTCCTCATTGATGTGTTCTACTAACATCTGATGAATTGAAAATCATGGGGGTGGGGTTTCGATCTCACCCCCATTTATTTTTGAAGGGGTAACGAAATGATGGTCGAGTTCTACTTTGGTGTGCTGGCCTGTGTGGTTGTGGTGGTATTGCTTTCTGCGGTAGCAGTGTGTATATTTCACCTGTTCGACAGGCTAAAGGGATGGATTGATTCAATGGTTGGGATGTCACGATAGGAAATACCATGAAGAAACCTTTGTACACATTCGAGATTTTCGCTTCGGGCGCATCGCACTACTGGAGAATCAGACACCGAAACGGTGAAATTCTTTGTGTGAGTGAGGCTTACACCACTCAGCGTAAGTGTAGGCGGACACCGACGAACATCATCAAGGCAATTGAGGCTACATCGGGCAAGCAGTCAAAGAATTGGACTGTTGAGACAGTTTAGCGGCGGGGTGGAGCAGATGGTAGCTCGCCTGACTCATAATCAGGAGGTCGAGGGTTCGAGTCCTTCTCCCGCTACAAGAGTCACACAAACCAAAAGGAGTCGTCATGTCCCAAATCTTCCAGCACCTCAATGATTTCCTTGCAGACCTGTATGAATGGGTCTCCGAACAACAGTCACTCGGTGATGACGATGTGATTACAAAGGTGACCGACTAATGCCAAACTACGTCGAGAAGAAGAAGATCGCTGTTGGATGTTTCAACGGAGAGGTGACATTCAAGATTCCGCTGGATGCTCACGACATTGTGCTCACCTACAAGACCGCCGAGGGTATGCTGTCGGTCGATCAGATCCTTGAGATTGGCGAAAGGCTGGAGGATGCTGGCATAGAGAGCATTCAGGTGGTTTAAGAATTTTCACTAAATAGTGAAAGTTCAATATAAATGAAAATTCAGTATTTGTGAACATCAAGGAGAAGTGAACAATGTCATTCAAGTCAGGAAACGAAACGGGCCGCACACTCTTTCTCAAGGTAAGGGAGTCGGCAATCAATTCAGGGAAGGTCACGCTCCCCTTCACGCTCGGAAGGTTCACACTCAACCCTGGGTGCGAGATTCCAGAGATACGGGCGAAAGGGTATCTGGCAAACTACCCGCAGATCCTTGAGGTCACGGACAAGCTCGAATGGAATGGGCCGTGCGAGGTCATCCCTGTGTATGAGAAGCAGCCAGCGCAGGATGGTGTCAGGTATATCGCAGTGCAGACTGACAAACTCTCGATCAAACGCAGGGAGCTTGCAGAGCTTGAGGCCGAGGAGCTTCGCAGGCAGTCGGACAGTGAAGTGGAGAAGCTGGGTGAGGGTCGCTCCGGTGGGGACGATGAGTCCGATCCGGCAGTCACCGCATACATTGATGCAGCCGTGAGTGGTACTGGCGGTATGCGAACACAGAAAGGTCGGGGCAAGCGGGGTTCCGCTCAGGCCCAGGTCGATTCTGGTCACGTAATGGGTTAAGAGGGGGTCGCAATGTCAAAGGTATTCACTGGAGTTCGTACACCACAGCCGCCGATGGCCTCTACGGGCCTTGCCTGTGCAACAATCTCTGGTAGCAACGTAGTCACTTCGGCTGCCGCCTTTGGGTCTGTTGTCGCTGGGCAGCCAGTGAAGGGAACTGGAGTCAGAAATGGCTCTGTCGTTGGCGTTGTCAATAGCACATCCTCGATCACACTGGTTGATAGTGTGACTGGGAAAGCGATGCCATGCACTGCGACAGGATCACCAACCCTGGCGTTCGGGTATGGAACTCCCGCTGCCTACGCTGCTGGCGATGTCGTTGGCTTTCAGTTTCCAATCCTCACCCCTGCGGGGGCGGACGGTGTGTACGAGGGTGGAAAGAAGATCATCTTCATCCAGGGAATCTCAGAGACAGCGATCTCGTACGCAATGAC
>Ga0137428_1000093_pt1 | contig 44466 bp, 36 predicted proteins | sample EasRivERMZT718_2_FD_102305 | JGI IMG/M metagenome (GOLD analysis project Ga0137428, IMG submission 102305) | Soil microbial communities from meander-bound floodplain in the East River, Colorado, USA - East River MetaG ERMZT718_2 | ecosystem: Environmental > Terrestrial > Soil > Floodplain ...
GGCGCCACGGGGATGGACCGTGCTGCCTGAGCTGAAGGACCTGGTCATCGAGGTGATCGACACGTGCAACGCGCGCTGTGTCATGTGCAACATCTGGCGCAACGAGGACGAGCACAAGACCACCGCGCCGGCCATCGACCAGCTTCCACCGACGCTCACCAACGTGAATATCTCGGGGGGCGAGCCGTTCCTGCGCTCCGACCTTCCCGATCTGGTCGCCCGGGTCAAGGCTCGCTGTCCGAATGCCCGCATCGTGATCTCCAGCAACGGCTTCCTGACCGAGCGCATCGAGTCGGTCATGCGCCGGATCCTGGAGATCGATCCCGAAGCCGGCGTCGGCATCTCCATCGACGGCCGTGATGAGCTGCACGACGTCGTCCGGGGAGTCCCCGGCGGGTTCGCCAAGTGCATGGAGACCGTCCGGAGGCTGAAAGCGATCGGGGTGAAGAGCCTCCGTCTCGCCTTCACCGCCACCGAGTCAAACGTGTCGGGGCTCGCCGCGGTCCACCGCCTTGCCCGCGAGGTGGACGTGGAGTTCACCTGCGCCGTGGCGCACAACTCGGGCGTCTACTTCAAGACGGATCAGAACGTCGAGCCTGACAGCGAGGCTCTGCGCTCGCAGCTCAACACGGTGGCGGCCGAGGACCTGAAGGGGTGGAGCATCAAGCGCTGGGCGAGGGCGTTCTTCTACCAGGGGCTTCTGGACCGCGCGCGCGGGCGGAATCGACGGCTGCCGTGCACTGCGGCCAGCAAGTCGGCGTTCCTGGCGGCCAACGGCAACCTGCACCCCTGCAACATGCTGGAGAACAAGCTCGGCAACTTGAACACCCAGAGCTTCGGTGAGGCCTGGAGCTCGGCGGAGGCCGAAGAGGTGCGCGACTTCGCCCCCACGTGCGCGGTCAATTGCTGGATGGTCTGCACGGCGAGGGAATCGATGAAATCCCATCCCGTGTCCGTCATGCGGTGGGTGGTCGCGGGCAAGATGCGGGCGCACCTGGGCCGCGAGATCTACACGTGAAGATCGCCATGCTCGGCACCCGCGGTCTCCCCGCCACCCACGGTGGTGTGGAGCGGGCGGTGGAGGAGCTGAGCGTCCGGCTGGTGGCCCTGGGGTGCGACGTCACGGTCTACTGCCGCCCCGGGTACTGCGCGAGCCGGGAGGAGTCCTACCGCGGTGTGCGACTGCGCTACCTTCCCGCGATGCCGGGCAAGCACTTCGAAGCGGCGAGCCACAGCTTCATGGCGGCATGCTCGGCCGCCCGGGGCCGTTACGACGTCGTTCACGTCCATTCCATCGGCCCGGCGTTGTTCAGCTTTATCCCGCGCCTGGCGGGCAAGAAAGTCGTGGTCACCGTTCATGCCCTCGACTGGAAGCGCCGCAAGTGGGGGAAATTAGCCCGCATTGCGCTGAAGGCAGGCGCCTGGGCGGCCGCCCGCCTGCCTCATGCCACCATCACCGTCTCCCGGCGCGCCCAGCGATACTTCGAGGAGACGTACGGAGAGCGTCCCGCCTACATCCCCAACGGTGTCACTCTGGCCCCGGCATCAGGGGCCACGCCCGCGACGGCCGATCGGCAGCTTCTCTTCCTGGGGCGCCTGGTTCCCGAAAAGCGCGTGGACGATCTCATCGCCGCGTTCCGCAGCGTGCCAGGTCGCCGTACGCTGGTGATCGCGGGGGGAGGAACATTCAGCGACCGGTACGTCGGCGAGCTGCGCAGGCTGGCGGAAGGGGACGGACGCATCCGTTTCGCAGGCGAGGTTTACGGGCAGCAGAAGGAGGCCTTGTTCGCGGAGTCGGCGGCCCTGATCAATCCATCCGATCTGGAGGGCCACCCGATCGTCGTGCTGGAGGCGCTGTCGCGCGGCCTGCCGGTGCTGCTGAGCGATATCGAAGAGCATCGCGAGATCCTGGAGGCCGAAGGGGCCCCGGCGGCGACAGGCCTCTTATTCCGAACTGGGGATCGTGAAGACCTGCGTCGCGGCATCGAGCAGCTCGACGCGCTCGGTCTCGATGCGGCGTCGCGCGGAATGCGACGTGAATTCAGCCGGACCGCCTTCGACTGGGACAACATCGCCGCCTGCACGCTCTCCATCTACGCTGGTCTGATGGCCGGCGCTCCGCTCGACACGCAGGAGAGCGCCGTATGCTGAAGGAGCGCGCGCAGCAGGTTTCCTTGATGGTGGCCGTCCTCGACATGACGCTGCTGGCGATCGCCTTCCTGACCGCCTTCTATCTACGGTCGGTAATCCTGACGGCGCAATTCGAGACGCTGTCGTCGATGAACCTGGGAAACCATCTCTGGATGCTTTTCGCGTCGCTGCCGATCTTCCACGTGCTGTTCCGCGCGTTCAATCTCTACGATTCGTTCCGCACCGTCTCCTACCCGCGGACATTGGTGCTCGTCGGAAGACCGTTCCTCCTGGGCGCTCCCCTGCTGGGGAGCCTGGTCTTCCTGGTGCAGGACAAGATGTTCAGCCGCCCGCTATTCGTGGCGTACCTCCTGATCGGCTACACGCTCATCACGCTCGAGAAGATGGCGATCCAGCTCGTCCAGCGCGAAGTGAGACGGCAGGGTTTCAACTACCGCAGGGTCCTGATGGTCGGAGTGGGCCCGGAGGCGCGGCCACTGGCGCAACTGCTCCGGGAGCAGTCTCACCTCGGGATGCGGCTGATCGGTCACCTCACCCTGCCCGGGGAACCGGTGGATCCGGGGCTCTCGTCGCAGGTTCTCGGGGAGATCGATTCCCTTTCGGCAGTGCTCGACGAGCACGTGGTCGATGAGGTCTTTTTCGCGGTCCGGCCGGGGGTCATGGCATCGCTCGAGCCTCACATCCGGAAGTGCGAGGAGGTAGGGGTTCGCGTGCATCTGCGCGCCGACTTCTTCAGCACGCTCATCTCGCGCACCTACACCAGCGATATCGACGGAATGCCCATCCTGACCTTCAGCTCGACGCCCCAAAGAGGCTATTTGCTGCTGGTCAAGCGGACGATGGATCTGACGATCTCGTCTCTCGGCATCGTGATCCTGTCTCCGTTGATGGCTGCCATCGCCCTCGCGATCAAGTACACTTCGACCGGGCCTGTGTTTTTCCGTCAGGAGAGGACCGGCCTGAACGGACGCCGCTTCTCCCTGCTAAAGTTCCGATCGATGAGGGTGGACGCGGACAAGGAGCAGGAGCAGCTCGCCGCGCTGAACGAAGCGAGCGGGCCGGTGTTCAAGATCAAGAACGACCCGAGGGTCACCAGCGTGGGGCGCTGGCTGAGGCGCCTGAGCCTGGACGAGCTGCCGCAGCTCTGGAACATCCTGCGCGGCGACATGAGCCTCGTGGGTCCGCGGCCTCCCATCCCGCAGGAGGTCGAGAAGTATCATCGCTGGCAGCGGCGGAGGTTGAGCATGAAGCCAGGACTGACGTGTCTGTGGCAAATCAACGGACGCAGCGCCCTCGACTTCGACACCTGGATGAAGCTCGACATGGAATATATCGACAACTGGTCTCTGTCGCTCGACCTGAAGATCCTCGCGCGCACCGTCGCGGCCGTGCTCCTCGCGAGAGGCGCGCACTAGGCCGGGTTCGATGCGAGTCGCCCTCGTCCAGCGCATCTTGGCCCCCTATCGGGTCGAAACGTTCCGCCGCCTCGCGGCGCGCCCCGGCGTCGACCTGACCGTGTTTCATGGGAAGGGGATCCCCGGCGGCCAGTGGCACAGCATGGAGAACCCGGAGGAACTTCAGACCCACCAGCTGCGTACACTGTCGAAGAACATCAGTTTCAGCGACCGGGAGTACTATATGGCGTTTCATCCCGGCCTGCTGCCGAGCCTGCAACGCGGGCGATTCGACGTCGTTCTCAGCGAGGGGGCGACCAATATCCTGGACAATCTCCCGCTCGCATTGTGGTGCCGTGTGCGGGGAGTGCCGCTCGTCGTCTGGGACTCAGGGCTGCACGGCAGCCGTCCGATGTCCACTGCGCGTCGACTCGGCGAACCGATCCATCGAAGAATCCTCCGGGGAGCCGCTGCGTGCGTCGGTTATGGCAACGTCAGCCTGGAATATTTCGCCAGTCTCGGGATCAGTCCCGAGCGAAGGTTCCTCGCGCGCAATACGCTCGACATGACCGCGCTGCGGAAGGACGTTGAGAGCTGGGCTCATCGCATCGGCGATCTGGAGGCCATCCGCTCGGAGCTGGGGATGGGTGCGAGGAGGATCATTCTGCACGTCGGGTCGCTCTACCGGAACAAGGCCCTCGATCCTCTATTGGAAGCGTTCGCCCGTCTCGAACGGGACGGCGAGCCGGTGGGACTCGTCATCGTCGGCGACGGGCCGGATCGAGCTCGCCTCGAGCGGTTGAGCGCCTCGATCGGATGTGTGGCTGTTCGCTTCCTGGGGAAGAGAACGATCGACGTGGCCGCCTACGCGATGATCTCCGAGATCGCGGTCATTCCAACCCGTGCCACAATCGCGGTCAACGTCATGCTGGGTTACGGTCTTCCCGTCGTCGTTGCGGGGGATCGGGGGCCCGAGCAGGAGATCATTGATCCGGGGGTCAACGGCTGCCTCGTGAAGCCCGGGAACAATGAGGACACCGAGCGGATCCTTCGGGCATGGCTCGCGGGTGAGATGACTTTCGCTCCAGCCGAGGAGATCCGCCGCCGGGCGTACGAAAGCCTCGACTTGGAGCGCATGGTGGATGGCCTGGAGTCGGCCCTTGTCTTTGCGACGCGGCTTCGCAAGGGCGGCAGGTTGGCGTTCCGTGCCTCAGGGCCGAAACCTCGTAACTCCATGGACTGACATGACCATACCCTGGCGCATCGCGCTGCTCCTCGCCTTCTCGCTGGTCGTCGCCGTCAGCTTCTTCGTCCCGGGCGTGAAGTACACCTCACCTGGCATCGTGTTGCTCGTCGGCGCGTTTCTCGTCGCCAGACGAGCCCCCCACATCGTTGTATGCGCCACCTTCGCCTATCTCTGCTTCGAGCAGTTCGTCTTCTCGATGTTGTCTGTTGAGGTGATACTCATCCTGAAGGTTCTGCCCGAGCTCCTGCTGCTGGTCGTCATGACGGCAATGGCCGACGGGCTGATGCGCAGAAGTCGAGCGCACCGGGCCGGAATCATCGTATTGTCAGCCGCCGGTTTCATGGTGCTTGTCTCCGGACTCTTCAACGATATTCCATTGGATGATTGTGTCTATTACGGCCGAAAGATCCTCCGGTACATACCGCTCGTTCTGATCATGCCTGCGGCCTTCGATAGGGAATCGCGTATCCGATTCCTCCAGCGTTTTATCGCAGGAATGGTGTTCATTCAGCTCCTGGTCGCGGGGGCGCAAGTCGTCATGGGCGAATCAGCCTACCACTACTTCAGACCGACCGTCGATTCGGTGATGATCGGTGACTACATCGTTCCTGTGGCACGCCAACTCGAGGTCGTGGAAGGGACCCGCCTCATCGGCACGCTCGGCACGTACATGGATCTTGGTCTGTTCCTTTTTTTCGCGGGCTGCTTCATCTCGCCGTTTGCTCTCGGGGATAGGGCACATTTAGTGATCAGTCGTTGGTTGGTACACGTGCTGCTCGTGGGGATCGGCATGTGCCTCGTGATGACCTTCAGCCGTTTAACGATTCTTGCGGCGGTGGTCGCGCTGGGAGCGTACCTCCTGCGTCAGCGGCAATGGTTTCTACTCGCATCGTATGTAACGGTCTGCATTGTCGTGGCGCTCGTGCCATTTCTGATCGAGGAGTTCAGCGTCGGATCTGCCGAGCGTGCCACGAACATCAGTGAGCGGCTCTGGGGTACGTACAGTTTGGACTACCTCGATCCAGGACGCTATATACGCGCATTTCTGCTGTTCATTGTGCCCCCAGCTGTCATGAGAGTCTCACCGTTCTTCGGCATCGGGCCGGGATTCTCGAGAATGCCCGATTTGAATCTCCCTAACTGGGTTCCGATCATCACAGCCGACAACGGCTATGTCAGCCTGCTGATTCAGTTCGGCCTTCTCGGCGTCGTTCTTTTCATCACGATGCAGACTTGGCTGATCAAGTCGCTGTGGAAGACCTGGGCGATGAAACGTTCGATCGATGAGCAGCGCCTCACGCTGGCGTTGCTCACTTTTCTGGTCGGTATTCCGGCAGCACATCTGTTCGTCGACGTGCTGACCATCCGCTACGGCTCGTTCATGTTCTGGATGGCGTGCGGCCTCGCCTTTGGCGTTGTATGGCGGGAGAAAAGTTCAGCTCTGCAGCTGGAGTCTGCCGGTCAGGAGTCATGATGGCCCGGCAAGCCATCACGCGGATCTCGCGGAATTACAGATACTTAGTTCCTTGGGCCGTGTCGATGCTGCGTCGGTCGAACGCTCTCGAGCAACGGGTCCCGTGGATCGTCTACTCGGCGCGCGACAGAATCGCCACGGTGCTGTCATCCTCCTCTGACGTCTTCGAGTATGGAAGCGGCGGGTCCACCCTGTGGTTTGCGGAGCGGGGTTGCTCTGTTGTTTCGGTTGAACACGACCAAGTCTGGTTCGAGCGGGTCAAGGAGGCGTTGAACAATCGCGCAAACCAGGTGTCACTGCATCTGATCTCCCCTTCGAGCTGCACTGATGGGTCATCGGACACGATGCCCCGCACCGATGATCCTGACTGGTCCAACCGATCTTTCAGGGGGTACGTTTCGACGATCGAGCGTTACCCTGATGGCTCTTTCGACGTGGTTCTGGTGGACGGCCGCGCTCGTGCCGATTGCCTCGAGCGCGGATGGACGAAGCTGCGGAGGGGCGGGCTTCTGGTTTTGGACGATTCGGACCGAGAGCGCTACCAGCCGACCATGAACCGCCTCCCTGCGCTGGAACGCGAGGACCACTTTGGTTTGGTGCCGTTCAGCAGGAAGCTCGGCCAGACCACAATCTGGTGCAAGCGGTGAGTTATGACGGGCGAACCGCCATCTCATTGGCGAGGCTTCTGTTCAGTGGTGCTCGTTACCCTAGCGACCGATCCGATCCGGTGTCGGTACCGCAGAATATCTTCTGGGCTCTCGTCGGGTACGTTGGCTATGCGGCATCGCAGTGGTTGTTCCTGGTGGTCATGGCAAAGAGCGTCTCGCCAGCGATCGTCGGTCAGTTTTCACTTGGTCTCGCAATTGCAAGTCCGATCTTCGTATTCTCCAACCTCCATTTGCGAGGCGTCCTGGGAACCGACGCCAGGAGGCGATTCCAATTCGCGGATTATCTTGGACTACGACTGGCGACGACTGCTGCCGCGCTGATGACAACTGCATTGGTGGCAGTGGTTAGTGAATACGATTTTCGCATCGCCGCGGTTATCATCTTGGTCGGAGCCGCGAGGGCCTCCGAAGCAGTCAGCGACATCATCTACGGTTTGTTGCAGAGTCAGCAGAAGCTGGACCGGATGGGCAAGGCCATGGTGCTGAAGGGCATCTTGTCCGTAGTCGGGGTCGCGTTGGTGTTGCGTCTGACTCGAACGTCGATCGGCGCTGCGCTGGCACTCTTGGTGGCTTGGACGGCGACGCTCCTGTTGTTTGACATTAGGAGCGCGCACTACGCCATGCGGGGAAGCAGGCCTGTGTGTAGGCTCTCCCCACGGTGGAAGATCGAGACCATGAGCGAGTTGGCGTGGATCGCACTGCCCCTAGGTGTAGCGACCACACTTGCTTCCCTGAACGTCAGCATCCCGCGTTACTTTGTGCATCATCTTGTCGGCGAGCACTCGCTTGGGATATTCTCGGCCCTTGCATACTCGGCAGTGGCGGGTGCTACGTTCATCGGCGCGCTGGGGCAGGCGATAACGCCACGACTCGCTATTCTCTACTCACATGGCGATCGTCGATCCTATCGCCGGCTTCTCGGCCTTATGGCACTGAGCGCGTTGTTGGTCGGACTCATGTGCGTGGCTGTGTCGCTCGTGGCGGGCGGACCGATCCTGCGTCTGCTGTACGAGGCCGAGTACTCACAGCACTCAGAACTATTCACCTGGATTCTCATCGCCGCGACGATCGGATACCTGTCGTCAGTGATCAGCCATGGCCTGACTGCGGCGGGGTCGTTTCGGTCGCAGATGGCAGCCGTGGCGGTCGCTGTCGTCGCGACCGTGTCTGGTTGCTATGCATGGGTACCACGATTTGGTGCAACGGGGGCCGCGTGGGCGATGCTAGCGTCCGCGTGCGCGTCGCTTGGAGTCGGACTGATCGCGTTGATGCACGTCTTCCGGAGTAAGCCGGCCAGCGAGGGTGATGTCGGGTGACAAATCGGACACTGCCGTGAGGTGGAAGAGCAGCATTTCGCGCCTTCTAGGTGCCCCAGCGGTGGCGCTGACCCACGCGCATCGTCGGCCGCCCTGCCGCGTCGTGGTCCCCATCGCACGTCTGGCCAACTATCATGCCCGCGAACGACCGCGCGTGGCAATGGCGACGACATGCTTCGGTGCAACGTTAGAGTGCAATACCAGGGACGTGATCCAGAGATACATATACCTCTTTGGGATCTGGGAACCGAACATCACTGAGTGGATCGCTCGACGCCTACAACCGGGAGACGTGTTCATCGATATCGGTGCAAACATCGGGTACTACTCGCTGCAAGCGTCCGGATTGGTGAGGGGTGAAGGAAGAGTGTTCGCCATTGAGGCATCGCCGTCAATCTTCGTAGAGCTGGAAGCGAATCTACGTCTGAATCGTGCCGCGAACGTCAGCCCACTCCACAAGGCAGTGGCTGACCGTGAAGGTACGTTGCAGTTGTTTCGAGCCGGCGATGAGAATATCGGTCAATCCACAACGGTGCCGGGCCGTGGATTCAAGATGGAAGATACCGTCACCTCGGCTCCACTACCGGTCTTGATCCCGCCCGCCGAACTGACCCGAACTCGCTTGGTGAAGATCGATGTCGAGGGTGGAGAGTGGCCCGTGATCTCGGGTATGCAGTCCTTCCTTGCAGCATCTCATGAGGAGTTGGAATTGATCGTAGAGGTGGATCCTTCTCGGCCGGCCGCGGGCACTGGTGGAGTCGAGCGGATCCTCGAGGTTCTGAGGGGATTCGGATTCAAGCCGTACCGGTTTGCGAATCCGTATGACTTCGCTCACCTCGCGTTTCGTCGAGTACGGCCTCCGATCGAATTGGTCGCGCCCATTTACGACGAGACCACGCTGCTCTTTTCGCGTCGGCGCATTCCGACCGACTATGGGTCGGTGATTTCAGCGTAGGCCTTGCTGCGGCGTCGACTTGGATCGGTGGTTGAGGTTCAAATAGATGCCGCGGCACGTGTCGGCGAATCTATCCGCGGAAAGCTCGGATTCCCGTAGATGGGAGATTCGTCCGCGCATCCTCTCTCGAGCGGTGTGGTCTTCGACGGCTCCGGCAATGGCCGTGGCGAGCTGACCCGCATCTCCCGGTGGGACAAGTACCCCTGTAGCCCCATGCGCGATCTGCTCTCTCATGCCCCCGACAGCGGATGCGATAACCGGCGTATCGAAGGCGAATGCCGTGAGCAGCGCCCCGCTCTGCGTTGCCTCTCGGTACGGCAAAACCACGAGCGCGGCCCGTCGCATGAGATCCGCAAGCTCCGCGGGAGTGAGGAATCTCTCGATGAGCTCGATCTGGGCCGGACCCCGCTGCACTAGCGGCAAAAGCGCTTCGTAATCCTCTCCCGGACGTCCGCCGATCACGAATCGTAACTCGGGGTGCTTTCTGGCGACGGTATGCGCCGCAGCGACGAGCACATCGAAGCCCTTGCGGTGGGTCAGCCAGCCGACCGAGAGAATCAACGGGGGAACGTCCTCTGTGAGAGAGACGTCCCCAAACTCGCGAAACACCTCCTTGGTGCACAGGGGACTGACACTGATTGCCGCTGCAGGGCGGCGTATTCTCCGCGTCAAGAGGTATCGAGCGGTGTCGCTGAATACGAGCAGGTGATCGGCTCGTCGAATGAGGGTCCGCTTTGCAAGTCGTCGCAGTAGATGCCAACCCGTCCCTGGCATTCTTGGCTCGTGCACGGATACAACAACAGGGACTCGAGTGCCCATTTGCCATAGCACCGCCCGCGGCGAGTCTCCATCGATATGAATTACGTTGGGGCGGATCGTGCGCAACAGCCCTCGCATCGCGGCCGCGGACGCAAGGTTGCCAGGAGACTGGAGGCGTGGAAAGGTAAGATACCAAAGTGATGCACCCGAAAAGAATTCGGCAGCGCGAATTGGGAGGGAGCTCTTTACGAGACTGTCCACCCGTTGGATCCCGGGTTCAAAGCCTCCGGTTGGTAATCCGAGGATGTTGCCGGCCCAAGCGCCAGGTGATACCTCGAAGACGACGTGGAGGTCACACACACGCGCCAGAGCCCGAACATGTGACGCAACGTGGTCAAGGAACGGCGCCAGGCAGTAGTAAACCACCCGTAGCGACCGGTCCGGCGTCAAGGTCCACTCCTTGGATGAATCGGCAATTGATCAGGTGAGGGATAGCATAGTGGAAGCGACGCCCAGCTCGATTCGAGTGTGTCGAGGCACCTCTCAGCAACCATCAGTCTGTGAATGATGGGCCAGGCGTCTGATCATAATCCCAGCCGCGCGGCGGCGGCCTTGAGCTGTGGAGATTTGGGGTCGATCGCTCGTGCGCGCCGTGCCGTCTGTTCGATGAACTTCTTCTGCTCGTCGCTGCAATCGTTGTACAGCGGCAGCGTCACCAATGCCACCTTGCGGTGCCACGCGCCATGCCAGGGGGCGAGGGTGAGGCTCCGAGAGAAGGCCTCCAGAGCGCGCTCGAAGTCTTTGCTCGCCGCCGGGGGGAGCCCCGTCAAGGCGAAGCGGGCGAAGTGGAGGAGCCCCTCTTCCAGGTGGCCACGTCCCCTCGCGGGCGCGAGTCGCAGGCCATGACGGATGGTCTCGATGGACTGGTCGATGCGCCGGGCGAGATAGACCTTCGTGGTGTGCTCGGGAACGATGCCGACGGTCGATGCGCGCACGAGCGTCTCCACATCTCTCAGGAGACGGCGCCGGGCTCGGGAGCCTGCTTCGACGTAGCGGGCAGAGTTGAATGGCTCCAGCCGGCAAGCAGGGCAGGGGTCGTCGTCTGGAGAGGCGGCCCGGCTATCCAGGGTAGAGGAATCGACGTCTTCGATGGACTCCTGAGCGACTCCGGCTCGCCGGGATGTGACGTGCGCCGCGGCCGGCGAGACCGCCGCGAGGCCGAGGGCAAGGATCATAGTGACACATACAACCCCCGCCGGCAGCCGTCGGAGAGGGTGACGCCTTTCATCCGAACGCGCATCGGCACGCAGCGGCGAGGTCGGTCCTGCTGGTCTGAGGAAGAGCCCAAGGAGCACTGCCACGGCCAGAGCGTCCGCCGGGATCGAGAGATGGAAATCGGTGATGCTGTGAAGGCCGATGGAGAGCAGACCGATACCGGCAGCCAGACCGATCTCGTCCTGATGACCACCGCCGACCTGGTGTCTCCGCTTGCGGGACAGTCCGAAGAGAACCGCGCCGATGACGATGAGAACGCCGGCAGCTCCCGACTCCGCGGTGAACTCGAGATAATCGTTGTGGGCGAAATCGACGCGGACCTGCACGGCATCGTCCCGGAACGGTGAGAAAGCCATTTCCCATGTCCCCATCCCGCTGCCGAACAGCGGGTAGGAAGCGAGAAGGGGTATGGAGCGGTTCCAGACGGGGAAGCGTCCATAGATCTGACCAAACTCACGGTCCAGGGCCTTGAAGCGCTTGATGACGGGTATCAGGTCGATCTGACTGGCAAACACCCCGGCAAGGCCAATGACGGCAACCGAGACGAGCGCAAACCGCCGCGCGCGTCGCTTCAAACCTAGCGCCAATCCGGCGACGATCAGGGCGAAGGTGAGGCTCATGATCCCCATCCGGGAGCGGGACATGAGCACGGCTACCGCCATCAGGAAGGCCGCCAGGAGGAACAGGATCGTCCTGAAGCCGGTGCGGCCGGCCATCTCAGCGAGCCTCCTGCGAGTCGAAAGGACACGCTCCCGGCTCGACTGTCGGGTCCCCAGCAGGGCCAAAGCCAGCGCGAAAGGGAGTGCCATTTCCAGATAGCCTGCGTAGTTGTTCCTGCTGATGAAGGTGCCGGTGGCCACATCGGTGAAGGCGGTCTTCTCGTACCAGAGGATCTTCTGGCGGCCGCTGATGAACTCGAATAAGCCGTAGCCAGCCTGTAACAAGCCTCCTGCTGCCAGCCCCCCGGCGATGGTGAGGCGTCCCTTGAAATCCACGGCGCTGTGCCGCACCATCACAGCAGCGAGGGTCCAGCAGATCGTCAGCAAACAGGCATGCCAAGTCGCATAGGGATCGATCGACAACGATGCCCAGGCCGGTGGATTGGGCGAGTAGGTCTCCCACAACACGGCACTACTGGGCGAGAGGAACGAGAGGATCCCGAGCGGGAGAGGCACGAGTTGAAGCAGCCCGTAGGCGAACAGACCACCGCCGCCGATCAGGATTGGATCGGTCCACGGGAGCGGAGAGAGCCCGGCCTGCATCCTGAGAATCACCCAGCAGGCGGCAACGAGCGCGACGATCACCTGAATAATGGCCAGAGGGACCGGGTAGACCGCGCCGAAGGGGAGCGGCGCCGTCGCGACAAGGAAGGCCATACACCAGCAGATGAGGTGGCTTGCCCGAGGCATGAGCCTGGCCCCCTAGGCCTGCTCGCCGCGGGCCCCGGATTCGACTCGCCTATTGGTACCGCTCGAGCTTGAAACGTCCCGGGTCTCGTCGCTGTAGTAGCTGCGGTAGTGGCGGTAGTAGCTCCCTGGCGATGTCACGTCAACCTTGTTGAGCAGACCACCAAGGACCCGGGCCTGCACGACGCGCAGCCTCTCGGCCGCACGGCTGACAGCATCCCTGGTCGTCAGCCCCGCTTGAATCACGACAACGACTCCATCCATCCGCGAGGCGATGATCGCCGCGTCGGCGACGCTCAGGACCGGTGGTGAGTCGTAAATGACATGGTCGAACGAAATCTCCGAATCACTCTTCACGAGGCGAGCGACAAGCTCGGCGAACTCCTTCGAGTCGAGCAGCTCGGCGGAGTTGGGTGGTGTCGGACCGCTGGGAAGCAGATAGAGGTTCGTCGGTCCGGCCGGGACGATGAGATCGGGAAGCGCACCGCTGCCTGCAAGGTAGTTGGACAGTCCGGCGTGATTGGGCATGCCCAGGGCCCTGTGGAGGCGAGGCCTGCGAAGATCGGTATCGACCAGCAGCACCCGTCGATTGAGCTGCGACAAGGTGATCGCGAGGTTCACGGCCGTCGCCGTCTTTCCCTCCCGCGGCTGGGCGCTGGTGACCAGCAGGCTCCGGGGGGCCTTTCCAGGGGAGGAGACGAGCAGCGTCGTGCGCAGCTCACGGAACGCTTCCGCGGTGTGCGAGTGGGCGTCGCGCAGCGTCGCCATGTCGATCTCGGGACGAGTATCGTCCTGAGATGTCTTTGCGCGCACGACGCGCAGGCGCCGCCCCTGATGGCTGTGAACGGGAACCATCCCGAGGCAGGCGAGTGAGGCGGCCTTCGTGAGATCCTCGGCCGAGTTCACGGAATCGTCCATGTAGTCGAAGAAGAAGGCGAGGGCAACTCCCAGCCCGAGGCCCGCCATGAGGCTCAGGAGGAAATTGAGCCCCTTCCTGGGCGCTGATGGGGAACGCGGGGCTTCCGCCCTGTCCACGAGACGGATGTTGCTCAGCGGCATGTCTGCCATACCAGCCTTCGTGTCGGTCTCGGTTTGCCGTTTGAGCAGCTCGTCGAGCGTCTTGCGTCGGTTCTCGACCTCGAGCTTGATGTTTTTGTACTCGATGGCGCGCAGGCCCGCTTCCTGCGCCTCGTGCTTCTGGGCTTCGAGCGCCTCGCCCAGCGCTTGCTCCTCCTTGAAAGCCGCCGCGTAGGCCTCGCGCGACGCTCCCAGAAGACGCTGGTAGAGGTCGCTCTTCTCCGCTTCTAGCCGCGATGCCGTCTTGTCGAGCTCGCTCTTCAGCCGAGCCATGGCGGGCCAGTCGGGCTTGAAGCGGCTCGAATTCTGGGCGTACAGACGCTCCAGCTCGGCGTGCTTGGAGGTGAGAGTCTGGAGCAGGTCGTTCACCATCAGCTCTTCGACCTGTTCGGGAGAGGTCTCTTTCAGCGCGGCATAACGCGCCTCTTTTTCAATGCGGGCGGTCTGGGCGCGCGTGTAGGCGGCGTTCAGATCGTTCAGCTTCTGGGACTGGACGTCCTGCTTCTCGTCCAGCGGGATGATCTGGCGCTCCCGCGCGTATTCCTGAAGCTTGCGCTCCTTCTCATCGATCTCGTCGCGCAGCTTCATGATGAAGCGCGACACCGACTGGGTGGCCTGCTCGGAGGTGTTGTAGGCGGTCTGGGTGTTGAACTCGATGTAGGCGTCGGCGATCGCGTTCGCGAGCCGCGCGGCGATCGCGGGATCGTGGGAATCATACGAGATGTTAATCAGCCGGCTGTTGCGGATCAGGGACGCCTTCATTCCCCCCTGGATCATCTCGGCCGAACGCAGTTCGCGCTCCTCGTCGGTGTCCGCCTGCACCTCGAACGCCGGCTCCTTCCAGATCTGCAGGTTGCGAGCCGCGATCCGCGCGACCGTGCGGCTCTGGATGAGACGGAGCTGCGTCTCATGGAAGTCGTCGCGCCAGTCGCTGTAGTTGGTCATGACATCCTGGAAGGGGAGGACGTGGGGGCTGAATTTCTCGACCTGGAGCTGCGCGGTCGCCGTGTACGTGGGGCGCGTCAGGAACGAGCCGAGCGTCACAAGCCCAGTCACGGTCAGGACGGAGGAATAGATCACCCAGCGTTTCCTGCTCAGGATCTGCCAGTAGTCCAGCAGATGAATCTGGCGGTCGCCTGCAACGTCCATGCGTTTCACGCCCTCCTAGAAGAATGTCTCGGGGACGACGACCACGTCGCCGTCCAGCAGCGGAACGTCGTCCGCCTTCCCCTTCCTGATATCGCGCAAATTGACTGGAATACGCACCTGCGTCCCATCGGTCGCCTTGCGAAGTACGTGGACCCCCTTAAGGTTCGCCCGCTCGGTGAGACCGCCGGCTCTGGCGATGGCATGGAGGAGGGTTATCGGCCGGGACATCGTGCTCTCGACCTGTCCGGGCTTGTTCACTGCGCCGTCGACGAAAACGTAGATGGGGTGGTCGACCGGGATGTTGACGACGTCACCAGGTTGCATGGCGATGTTCAGCGCCGGGTTACCGCGTACCACCAGATCCTGAAGGTCCAGGACGATGCGCTCGGCCTGCGTATGCTCCGAGACGCGCAGGATGATGATCTCGCGCCCTGCCTCCTTCGTGAGACCCCCTGCCTCGGAGATCATCTGAAGCACGTTGCGCGGGCCGATCATCTGGTAGGGGCCAGGCTTCTCGACCGCGCCGATGACCGATACCTGCTTGCTCATGTGCTCGGTGACCGAGACGGTCACCTGCGGATCGAGCAGGAAACGATCCTCGAGCAGCTCCTCGAGCCGAACCTCGAAGCCGGTCTTGGTAAGTCCGGCTGCCTGGACTACGCCCAGAAGGGGCAGGCTCACCGTTCCGTCCCCCAGCACGCGCGCCGTGCTCTTCAGCTCGGGGAGCTCGAAGACGTTCACTTCGAGGAGATCCTCGGGCCCGATCAGGTAGTCCCCACCGCCTAACGATGCCGTCGTATCCGGCGCGATGCCGCCCGAAGCTGTCGAGGAAAGGGTCTCGGGGCGCGCCACGAGGAGACCGGGTTCTTCCGGCCTTTGGGCGATGGTGATCGCCGTCCCTGACGAGCCCACACTGACGCTCGTTTTCTCGGGGAGGGGAAAGATGATGCTGAGTTTCTCAGGATCGTCCGAGACCACGGTCAGCCCCGCCTGCGAAGCCGACGCGAGGGCTTCCGCCGATGCGCCTGCATCGGCGACCTCGATCAGGATCCTCGGTGGCGCCGAAGACACGGTCTGCGAGAAGGACACTGGGCCATCGAAGGTCATGACGATCCGGCCGTCGTCGGACTTCTGGATCGTGCTCAGAAGAAGGGCAACCAGCAGCAGCTTCACGGTACATACTCCACGGTTGTGTAGATGGTGTTCCTCGTGACGTCCTCGAGGTCGAAGTTCGATTCGCGATCCCAGCGCCGGAGGACCAGGCCGATCTTGACCCCGGGACGCATGGCATAGCGGACCGTGAACGTATCGGTTGTGACCCGGTCCTCCCGGAGTTTCTCGTCGCAAACGATGCCCGAGCCCGTGCCGGTGCAGGAGGAGAGGTCGGACAGCTCGGTGGGCAAGGAGTTGTCGGCGATGCTGCGCCCCAACTCGACGCTGATTCGACGGGTGAAGAAATGCTCGTACCCCAACCCCTTGGTGTCTGTAAGGGCGAAGATGTTCTCGCCGAGACTCGTAGGGACGGTGTCTCGTTTGTACAAGAACTTCACGAGTGCCCGATCCAGCGCCCTCCAGTAGAGTTGTGCGCGGCCAATGGGCCCGGAGTAGCCCTCCAGCCTCGAATCGTCCGGCTCGAGGTGTTTGATGCCACCCCGGATATAGCCCCTCAAGGGTCCGCTCGGGTCGAACTCGAAGCCGGCGGTTGTGGCCACGACGGTCGAGTCACGGTTGGTGTCATCCTCGTCGAAGTCGATCCCCCCGGTCTGGAAGTCGAAAAGGAGCGAGGTCCGCGGGCGGATCTTCAGCCGCGTGTCCACCCAGAGGTAGTCCTCCTCCCGGTCCAGCGACTCGGCCCGCCGTTCGCCGGCGTCCGCGGCGAGGTCGCCGTCGAACTCCGGCGGCACATTGGGCTCCGAGGACGTTGAGAAGTTCTCCCTGATGCTCTGCCTGTAGAGGTCGATGCGTCCGCGCTCGTTGGGGCGCCGCCAGGTGAACCCGGCCCGCGCGTCGCCGGTGTGATGCCGCATCCTGAAGTCGATCTCGTCGTCGGGGCGCTCCCTGTACGACCGGTACTTCCCATCGGCGAAGACGATGAAGTCTCTGAGGTAGAAGTGCAGCTTGCCGCGGAACTCGCCGTTGACGGTGTTGAGGTCGGTCTCGTTGGCATACGCCACGTAGTCGATCTCGTTCCACAGGGAGAGCGCCGTCAGGCGACCGAAGGGGACCACCGCCCGCGCTCCTGGGCCGATGGTGACGGAATAGTCTCCCGTCTGTCTCCCCTCTGGCGTCAGGCGGATGTTGTCGTCGTACCCCAAATCCTTGATGACGAGGAAGGGGGTCGCATGAAATGGTCCCATCTTGACGGTGTCCTCGAAGGAGAAATCGGGGTCGGGGTCCTTGGGAACGGTCCCCCCCTCGGCGCCGCCGGCGACGGCGCACACAACTCCCACCACCGCAGGGAGATACCGATGCAACGCGCGACGGCTGGCGCAGAGCCCTCGCTGCATGATCGTGCTCCTATCGACCGACCCCCCCTCCAAGAGTGGCCTCCGAGCCCGTCGGTCGACTCGGGTGTAGCGAATAAGCGCGCAGTTCATCACACAAGTGGTTCCCAGTCAATCCGATACAAGAGGGAATAGAAGATAGGTTCGCGGCGCGCTTTAGGAAAGTCGGCGCTGGCGGGATGTACAGGAAGGGGGGCAGGCCTCGCCCGATGTGGCTACCGGCGCGGCTTTTCGGCTGGCCCGAGAAAGGGCTGTCTGGGTACGGTTTTCTCTAGTGCAGGACCGTGTCCCCTGAGTCGTCCTCGTCGTCCTCGGACTCCAGGCTGGCCGGTCCGGTGGGAGCTTGCGGCGTTATGCGAACCAGCAGGATGCGCTTCGGGGACTTGCCCGTGGTGGCGCCCACCTGCATGCCGTCCTTGGCCAGCTTGTCGAGATGAGAGAGGTTGCTCAGGATCGCTTCCACCCCATCCAGGATCTTCTGGCGACCCTCTTCGATATGGGTCATGTGGTCGCCGATGTCCTTCAACCCTTCCACCATCTCCTGGCAGCTCGCGCCGATCTCCGCATAGTCCTTCACGACCGACTCGAGCGTGGCGAGCAGCTCGGCGAGCGTGCCCGGTGTCATCCCCTTGGTCTTCAGACCTTCGATGAGGCTCTGCAGCTTGGCCTGGAACGAGCTGACGGCCGCCCGCTTCTGCTCGAGTGCCGTGAGACAGGAATCAATTCGCTCTTTGATCTGCACGCCCATTTTTCCCCCCCACCCCCGGGTCGCGAGGAAAGCGCCCGCTCGGAATCATGTCATTGCCGCTGGCTGTTTTTGGAGTCGCCTAAATGTACCCGGACGGTCTTACCTGTCAAGGGACATCGGGGTGCGGGGAGAACGTTGCGAGTGCAGGGGATCGGAGGGTCTAGAGACGGCGGATGATCACGACGGTCCGGTCGTCGGATTGCGGTTTGTTCCCTGTGAACTCGTTCACTTTGTCGAAAACGGCGGCCACCTGCTGCGCAGCCGGCTTACTATTGTTCTCTTTCAGCGTGGCGCGCAGACGGGACACTCCGAACTCCTTGTCCCCGGGCCCCTCCGCCTCGGTGATCCCGTCCGTGTACATCAGGATGCAGTCCCCCGGCTCGAGCCGCGCGAAGCCCCTCTCGAAGCGCGTGGTGGAGGTGGGGCCGAGCACCATCCCGCCGTGCTTCAGCTCGGTGATGGCGCCCTCGTGCAGGAGGAGGGCCGGTGGGTGGCCGGCGTTGCAGTAGATGAAATTCCCGTTCGCCTCGATCTCGCCGTAGAACAGCGACACGAAGCGGGAGGTCAGCGTGCTGCGGTGGATCACCCGGTTGAGCTTCTCGATGGTGGCGATGATCTTCAGATCCTCGGCCATCCCCATGCGCAGGCCGGTGATGACGTCGCGCGCCTGGAGCGCCGCCGGCAGCCCGTGCCCGGAGGAGTCGGTGACCGCGACCCCCAGCACGCGGCTCGAATAGAGGATGTAGTCGAAGAGGTCTCCTCCCACGATGTCGGCCGGCACCGATGCCCCTGCGATGTCGTAGCCGGCGAACTCGGGGGCGGCGGTGGGGAGCATGCTGAGCTGGATGTCGCGCGCCTCGTGGATGATGTCGTGCAGCTCCTGCTGGCGCAGCCGCATGTTGATGATGTGGCGCACGCCGTTGAGAGCGTAAAGGGTGTGCTCCTCGTCGATCGGGCCGCTGATGGTCATGGATATGATGTGACGGTTCGCGTCGTCGACCGAGAAGGCCGCGAACTTCGACACCCCGATGGCGCCCTCGATGGTCTCGTCGAACCCCGGATCGTTGCGGCGCATGATCAGGAGCCCGTCGCGCATGAGGATCTGGATCGGGGGGTAGGAGACCGGAATCTGGTAGCCGATCGGCGCGTTGCGCGACCTGCCGTAGCGCATGCGCAGCACGTAGTGGTCCCCCTCGCGCTCGTAGAGGCGGCCCCCCACGAAGCCCAGGTCGTGCTGGAAGTGGTCGACGAGCGAGCGGAGGCAGAGAGAGAGGACCCTCGAGGGATCCTTGACCTGCTCGATCTGGTCAATCGTCGTTTCGAGCTTGCGGTAGAGTCGCTTGTAGTCGGCAATCCCGCGCTGGGGCTGCGCCCTGCGCGGCGGCCTGGCCTCGCGCACCATGATGTGGGTTGAGACTCCTGAGTGGTCCGGGTTCCGGCAGACGAACCGGCTGGCTCGTCCGCACGACAAGGAGAAAAAGGGTAACACACCCCCGGCCTGTATAATGCCCGCGCGGAACCGGCCGGCATCAGGGGTCGTATCATCCCCGCAGCGGGATTGCGCGAATCTGCACGGGAGGAGCGTCGAACGATGAAGAGCGGTCCGCACGTCCGCATCACCTGCCTGCTGGCGATGATCGTCGTCGGGTTGTGCGCGATGTCATGCGGCCTGCGCGCACCCCTGCCCGAGGGGGCCGAGCTCATCCCCGGGGACGCGACATTCGCCGTATCGGTCGATGTCCCCGCCATCCTCGACAGCAACCTGTACAAGACCCTCCGCTCCAACGAGAGCTACTTCGGTCAGAACCGCGCCAACTTCTACCGTTTCGCCGAGGCGACCGGCCTGGATCCCACCAAGGACATCCAGAGAGTGCTGTTCCTCGCGCGGGCCTCGGAGGACGGGATCGCCCAGATGACGGGTGTCGTCATCGGCTCCTTCGATGGAAGGAAGGTTCACGACTACCTGGCGGAATCGGGTCTCCCCGTCCGTCAGGTCGAGGGGATGGACATCTTCGAGATGGTGGTCGTGTCGGACCGCTGCGTCTTCTGCCTCGCGGTGGTCGATTCATCGACGGCCGCTTTCGGGGCAGAGGAGACGCTCGAGGCCATCGCGAAGATCCGTGGCGGGAAGGAAAAGGGTCTCGCCGATGAGGAGCGGGCCGGACGGCTTCTTCGCCGCGTCGGTCGGCATCCGGAGGCGTGGGGGATCCTGAGAGCCGAGAACCTGACATCGGGGCTCATGGGCATGTTCGAGCGCATCACCGGCGACACGAGCGCCCTGGACGCGCTCGGGCCGATCCGGGACGTTTCCTTCAGTTTCGACACCGCCGAGCCGCTGCGTATCCTGATCGAGATGGCGGCGGATAGCGAGAATGACGCGCTTCTGGTTGCGGATGTTCTCAAGGGAGCGGAGTCGGTGGGACGCATCGCGCTGAGGGAGGCCAGACCGGAGATGGGGGGGCTCATGTCGGACATCGTGATCGAAGCCGACACCGGGATCGTGCGTCTCGCGGGGTCGGTCCCGTCGAGCGACATCAGGTTCATCACCGAGCTTTTCGGGGATGCCCTTCAGGCGGGGGGGATTGCGGCTCCGCAGACTCCGGCAGGGGCGCAAGCTCCCTGAGAGTCTGGAACGCCTCCACGGTGCGCGCCAGGCGGTCCGCTTCCGAGCAGAGGATCGACAGGGCGCGGTGGTTGGGATCATCCGGCGCCACTTTCCGCAGCAGGAGCTGCGAGCGCGCGAGCACCGTCGTCAGCGGCTGTGCCAGGTCGTGAGCGGTGCGCCGCGCGTGCATCACCGCGCTCCTCAGCCTCTCGATCTCGCGCCGGGCCGCGGCATGGCGCCTGATCGCGATGCCCCCTTCGATCGAAAGGAGGGCGTGATCGGATCGCCCCATCGCGATCCATGCATCGGCGTTGGTGCCGGCGGCGGGGACCCCCTCCTCGGTGAGGCCGAGCACGAACGGGCGGGCCGCCCCCTGCGAGAGTCTCGAGAGACGCTCGGCGAGCGCCGTGGCGGCCGTCGCTGAGAGCCCTCCTGACGTCAGGTCCAGGATGATCGCATCGAAGTCCTTCAGCCCCGCGTCATCCGGGAGTCCGGAAGGGTCGGCGCGCTCCTCGACGATGAACCCCGCGTCGGCGAGCCGGCTCGCCACGTCCGTCGTGGAGGCTCCGAGCGATAGGACGCGCGGCGAGGGCTCGACGGGCGCTTTCGAATCGTCTGTCATAGGTGTCGGCTCCCGGTGGACTCTTTCGGGACGGCGTCAGCCGCGCTCGGCTTCGGGCCTCAGGTCGACCAGCTCGATCCCCGCGCTGCCGGCCACCTTGAGGCTCCTCTCGTCCCTGTAGAACTCGCCGTAGTAGATGCGCTTGATCCCGCTGTTGGCGATCAGCTTGAAACAGGGCCAGCAGGGGCTGGCTGTGGTGTAGAGCTCCGAGGCGTTGATGTTCACCCCGTTGCGCGCCGCCTGGATGATGGCGTTGGCCTCGGCGTGGATCGTCGCGATGCAGTGGCCTCCCTCCATCGTATGCCCCACGTCGTCGCAGTGCGGCATCCGCCGGACGCTTCCGTTGTATCCGGTCGAGAGGATGGTCTTGTCACGGACGATGACGGCGCCCACGTGCTTGCGATCGCAGGTCGACCGCGTGGCCGCTTCGCGGGCGATGTTCATGAAGTAGGAATGCCAGTCGACGCGACCGCTATCCGCCATGCGCGCGAGTGTACCAGAGCGGGCGGACGCGGTCCAACGTGATCCTCAGTGTCCGGACACTCTAGTCGGTGCAGAGCATCACGCCGTCGTGGCGGCCCGGCGGGACGATCGCGTCGTAGTAGAGACCGCGCTCGTCGATCGATCGCGCGAGTCTGAGGGCGGCGCACGCGCCGCAGAGAGTGCCGGCGGGGACGAGCGTGCCGTCGCGCAGACCCTCGAGCCACTCGCCCCCCCACAGGCAGGCGTCCGGGCTGGCCGGGATCCAGAGGAAGCGCGCCGGACGGGAGCACGTCTTGCATCCGCCGCGCACCCGCTCCAGGGCTTCACGCGCCGCCGCGAGATCCGGCGGCGTACAGTCCGCCGCCTCGAGCGCCGCGAACGGATGGAACACGAAGGATGACGGGCCGAACGCGGGCTCGAACAGGAGGCCTCTGCCGTCGTAGCCGTCCAGGTCCGCGGTCAGCCGCACGGCGAGGCAGGCGCTGCATAGAGGCGTGCCGTCGTCCCTTGGCTCGGCCTGGGGGAGCGGATCGTCGTCGGTGGGATGGGCGCCATAGAGATGCGTTGGTCCCAGGCGGCATGTCTCGCAGAGGCGATGCTTCTTCCGGAAGACTTCGGCGATCCATGCCATCAGGGTCTCTCCTGCTCCTGCTGGCAGCTGGCGCAGAGCCCGACGATCCTGAGGGAGTGCCGCAACGGCTTGAACCCCAGATCCTGGCAGACCTTGTCCTGCCGCCGTTCCAGCGGATCGTCCGAGAACTCGATGACCTTGCTGCACGAGAGGCAGATCATGTGCTCATGGTGCCTGCGGCCGAAGACGTGCTCGAAGAACGCCCGCCTCTGATCCAGGTAGACGCGGCGCACGAGGCCGCTCTTGACGAGGTGCTCGAGCGTCCGGTAGATCGTCGCCCGCGAGACCGGGATGCGTTTGTCGACGCACCGCATGTGGAGATCGTCGGCGCCGAAGTGCTCCGTGGACGTGAGAACCTCCTCGAGGATCCGGGTTCTCTCGGACGTGAGCTTCAGCTTCTGAGTGGCGAGGTACTTCTGGAACAGGGATGTCGGCTGCGCGAGGCGCCGGCTGGAGTCCGATCCTGGTCGTTTTTCGTGCGGGCGGGAAGGCATGGATGCCGCCCGACTTTAGGCCGCACCCGCGGGTGTGTCAAGGGTTCTGGTGGGTGCCGCTGGTCCTTGTGTTGTTCAGGACCTCCTCGATGTTCGGACGAGGTGGCGGGGCGGCCGGCCGCGCGAAGAGATACCCCTGCGCGAGGTTGATACCGATCTGCATGAGCGCGTCGAGCTCCTCGCGCTGCTCGATCCCTTCGGCGATGACCTCGATGCCGGCCTGTCGCGAAAAGCGGGTGATGGTCTCGACGAGCTGCCGTTTCAGGGGACGCCGGTGAAGCTCCCGGATGAGATTCATGTCGATCTTGACGAACTCGGGCTGGATCTCGGCCACCGAGACCAGCCCGGAGTATCCCGACCCCATGTCGTCGATCGCCAGCCTGAAGCCCAGGGATCGGAAGTAGGTGAGGGTCTGGCGGAAGGCGGTGAAGTCCCTGACGGCCGAGTGTTCCGTCATCTCGAGGACGACGCGCTCCGGCTCCAGCGATGCCTGCTGGAGCATCTCGACCGTGCGCTCGCTGCGGAACAGCGGGTCGTAGATCGAATCGGGCTCGATGTTGAGAAAGAGCAGCTGCCCGTCATCGAGCGGCGACAGCCCCTCCATCGCCTTCTCGCGGCAGAGACGCTCGAGAGGCCAGACGGACTGGCTCTCGTACGCCGCCTTGAAGATCTCGCCGATGTTGTCGAAGGCGCCTCCCACGGCCGGGCGCGAGAGGGCCTCCCAGCCCAGCACCCGTTTCTCGAAGACATCGACGACGGGCTGGTACACGGCATGGATCAAGCGCCCGGCCAGCACGTCGCTGAGGGCCTGCCGATGCATCTGGTTCGTGCGGCGCTGTTCGGAGAGCGAATCCGCCTGCGCCTCGTCGAGAGCCCTGTAGACGAGACGCTCGGTCCTGATCTCGGGGTCGTGCTTCACGACGCTCGCCCCGACGAAGCAGGTGAAGCGTTCCGAGATATCCGACGGGAGCCTGCGGGCGAGAAAGCGGCGGAGCTTCCCGTGCAACCGATCCCGCACGCGGCGCAGGTCGCCCGGATCGATCGCCTTCCGATCGCGCGGGGGAGCCAGGAGCACGAGGAAGGCGTTGCCGCTGATCATGACCTCGGAGACGAAGTCCTCGCGGCGGAGATGAACGGTCTTGATCGACGAGAGGAAACGTCCGACGTCCCGCACGATGCTGTCGAACGCCTTCCATCCCGTGACGCGCTCCACCCCCGAATTCTGGAGGATGTTGATCGACAGGACGCTCAGGAAGCCGTGCTCGACGAGCTGGGCTCGCATGCGCTCCAGAAGGAGCGGAACGGTGGGGAGGTCGGTGACCTGGTCGATCAGGAGATCGAAGTCTGTCCCGGTGTCGCTGGACTCCGGCGCCGGCTGCATCGGGCCCGCGGGGTCATCGGTTCCGGGCATTGTCCCCACCAGGTCGCATCGCATCAGCCAGGCCGCGTGGCTCCTGACCTTCCTGCTCTCCGGTCATGTACGTGGCCCGGTAGGCGAAGACACGGTTGCGCCCCTTCTTCTTGCCTTCGTACAGCGCTTCGTCCGCGCTGCGGATGAGACCCGCGCTGTCCTGCGCATCCTCGGGGCAGGTCGCGACGCCGCCGCTGATGGTGAGCTTCCCGCCGGGCTGCTTGTGCTCCTCGGGGAAAGGCTCCGTCTCGAAGCAGCGCCGGATCCTCTCGGCGAGATTCAGGGCCGTCGCCTTGTCGGTGTTCGGGAAGAGGACGACGAACTCCTCGCCGCCGTAGCGGGCCGCCAGGTCCCCCTTGCGGATGTTGGACCGGATGAGTCTTCCCGTCTGCTTCAGGCACTCGTCGCCGGCGACATGGCCGTTGCTGTCGTTGTACTTCTTGAAGTGATCGATGTCGAAGATGAACAGCGAAAGCTGCGGCTGCTCGTTCTTCGACCGCATCAGCATGTCGGCCAGATGATCCGTAAAATAGCGCTTGTTGTTCAGACCGGTGAGGCCGTCGCGATGAGCGATGTCCTGGATCCGCGCGACGAGCTCGCGGTTCTGGATCGCCAGCGCGATCAGGTCGGCCACCATCCTGAGGATCTTCTTCTCTTCCTTCGGACGGCGCAGGAGCCCGCCGAGGCTGATGACCCCCCTCGTGTTGTTCCCCGCGACCACGGGGGCGCACAGATCGGTGCGCAGCCTCAGGTCGGCCTGTTCAACCAGGGCGCCGAGGATGTTCTTGGCCTTGAAATCCGACTCGTCCATCGTGATCTGATGCTGCGCCACCCATCCGATCCGTCCCTTGCCGAACGCCGCGATCAGGCGCCGTTGCTCCTGCGCGATCCCCCTGCAGTCGAACACGGTCAGGGTCTGTCCATCGGGACTCGTCTTGAAGATCGCGATCTGCTCCGCTTTGAAGAGGCGCTCGATGGAAGGGATGATGAGCTGCCAGATGTCGAGGTGCTCCTTGTTGGAGTTCAGCTCGCGCGCCAGGTCGGGCAAAGTCGTGAGGAACAGCGACAGCTCGCTGTACTCGTTCTGGACGAGCTGGAGGTTGCGGCGCAGTCCGCGCAGCTCGGCATCGGCGTCGGCAGGAGACCGCTGCACGACCTGCGGGGTGGCGGCGTTGCGATGGCCGAACAGCCATCCCGTGATCAGCCCGGCGATCCCGGCGATCGACGGGATGAGCACCGCCGGCGTCAGGACTACCTTGAACAGCTCGATGCCCAGACAGCACCTCCGTGTCGCGGCCGATGGCGCGCCTTGGGCACCCCTTCCGCGAAGGCCGGCCGGGCGTGCGCCCGGCGACTGGAAAACATAGGGCTGCCGGTGTGGTATGGCTACTCCGCATCGATCGATGCATCGCAGGCTCAAAGGGCCCGGCCAATCCGGCCTGACGAGGCGCCCGTCATCCGTCCCTGTTGTACACTGCAGCTCCCATTCATTTGAGGAGAACGGATGGAATCGCTTCGGGCATCCCTGCGGGCTGACTGGCCGCTCCTCTCGGCCGCGGCCGCACTCATCGCGTTCATCGCACCGGGGTGCGGATCCGCCACCCCGCAGAAGCCGAGCATCCTCGTGGTCGTGATCTCCAGCCTGCGGTCCGACCATGTCTCGGCCTACGGCTATGCGCGGGCCACGACGCCGACCATCGATGGCCTTGCATCCGAGGGCGTGCTCTACGCCACCGCGCTCACTCCCACCCCCTGGCCGCTGGCGGCGCACGCTTCGATCCTGAGCGGCCGGTACATCTCCGAGCACGGCGTGACGTTCGCGAGTCCCCGCCTCGGGGAGGGCCTCGACACGGTCGCGGAGCACATGAAGGAGGAGGGATACGCGACCGTCGCGGTCGTCACGGACTCGTCGCTCTCAAAGGAGAACGGGTTCGGCCAGGGGTTCGACGAGTTCGTCGAGATCCGCCCCGAGGAGTCGGGCGCTCCCGACGATGGCGCCGCCGCTGCCGAAGAGGAAGCCATCAAGCGCCTGCTCGTGCACGCCGCCTCCGGGACGCCGTTCTTCGCCTATGTCGTCCTGAAGAACCCGGCGCTCCCCTGGAACCCGCCGGAGGAATTCCGCGAGCGATTCCTCGAGCGCAAGGTCGTCCTCCCCGAGCTGGACCGCCTGTCGCAGCTCTGGATCCCGTTCGCGAGGCAGTACACGATGGGGCTGGTGACGATGCCGTCCCAGGAGCTCGAGACGATGGTCTCCCTCTATGACGGCGAGATCGCTTATGCCGACTACCGGCTCGGCCGGATCCTCGATGCCCTCGAGAAGGATGGGCATGCGGAGAATCTGGCGGTCTTCGTCACCTCGGATGCCGGCGAGGATCTCGGAGAGCATGGCCTGATCGCGGATCCCTCCAGCCTCTTCGACACGATCATCCGCGTGCCTCTCGTCGCGCGCTGGCCGGGACGCATCCCGCGCGCCACGCGCATCACCGAGCAGGTCGTCACGATCGATCTTCCCGCCGCGGTGCTCGCCATCGCCCGGCGCGATCCCGCCGATGCGTCGCCGCCGGAGCTCTTCCGCAACAGGCCGGTGGCGATCTGCGAGGCGCCGCACGATCCGGCCGCGATCCGCTATTTCAGGAGCCTGCGACCGGAGGAAGACCCATCGATTTTCGAGCGGAACCTGCTCGCCGTCCGGACTCCGCAGCACAAGTTCGTCGTCACCTCCCTGGGGACGGCCGCGCTGTTCGACCTGGCTGCCGATCCCCACGAACGCGCCTCGGTCCTGGAGACCGAGACCGACAAGGCCGCGGAGCTCAACGCACACCTCGGGAGCTGGGTCGCGGGCCTGCGGGGGGCGGCCCCCGCCGCATCGCGTTGAAAGGGATGCTCGTGTTGTTCGACCTGGACGGCACACTCCTCGACACGCGCGGATGCGGACGGTGGGCGATGATGCGCGCCTTCGAGGACGTCTTCGGCATCCCTGACGCGGAGCTCTTCGTCCGCGACGTCCCTTTCGAGGGGGCGACGGACCGCGCCCTGCTGAAGGCCATCGGCCGGAATGCCTCGATCGACGAGAGCGCGATCGCCGCGAGCGGCGGCGATCTCGAGGCGGCATTCGTCCGCCGTCTGGAGGAGCGGCTCGCCGCGACATCCGGGATGCGGTCGCTGCCGGGGGTCGACGAGCTGCTCGATCGGCTGGCAGGGGTGCACAGCAGTGCCATGGGGCTCGCCACGGGGAACATGAGGCGCGGCGCCTTCCTGAAGCTGACCTCGGTCGGGCTTGGCGGTCACTTCGATCTGGGCGGGTTTGGCGACGACTCGGAGAGCCGCACCACCATAGGGCGCATTGCGCGCGAGCGGTTCGAGGAGCGGCTGGGAGCCCCGATCAACGCGGGGAACGTCGTGCTGGTGGGCGACTCGGTCGCCGACGTGGAGTCCGCGCGCGCCAACGGCTACCGCTCGCTCGCCGTGCGCACGGGATGGGCCGGGCCCGGGACGCTCGAGGCGGCCCGCCCCGACTGTCTCATGGACGACCTGTCCGATTTCGCCGCCGTGATGCAGTTCGTCTTCGGCACGCGCGGCTGACCCGCGCCAGGAGGATCCCACGGACCCCCGACAGCCTTTCGACCAGAGCAGGATCCTCGCGGAGGCCGCGAGCATGCGCGACCTCATCGTGGATTGGACCCTGCGGATCTGCCGCGAGAAGACCGTCGACTATGACGTTGCGGACTATCCCGCCTCGGGCCCCGACGGGATGGCTTCCCCGGGGGAGGAGGGGAAGGTGGTCGCCATCCTCGCGAAGGAGCTCTCCGCGATGGGGGTGCCGTTCACGACGCACGCGAAAGTTCCCGGCCGCGAGAACCTGCTGGCGCGCGTCGGGCAGGGGCGCCCGGGGTATCGCACCCTGCTCGCGCTCCTGCATACGGACGTGGTGCCCAGCGGCGCGCCGTCCGCGTGGCGCTTCGCTCCGTTCGAGCCCTTCGAGAAGGAAGGGAAGCTCTACGGCCGCGGCGTCCTCGACGACAAGGGTCCGCTCGCGGCCTCCTTCGCCGCCCTCGCCATCCTGAAGAAGCACGAGGACGCCATCCCCGGCTCCTTCGTGTTCGGCGCGGTGGGGGACGAGGAGGTCGGCGTCGGCGTCGGCGTCGAGCATCTTCTCGAGCGCGGGCTGATCCAGTGCACGGATGCGGTCATCCCCGACATCGCCGGAGAGATGCGGGAGATCAACGTGGCCGAGAAGGGGCGCGTCGTGCTGAAGGTGAGCGCTTCGGGACGGCAGGCTCACGCGATGAACCCGGCCAAGGGGGTGAGCGCCATCCACGCCATGGCGCGGTTCCTGACCGCGCTGGAGCGGCTGAAGCTGCGGCACGAGCCGCATCGCATCCTCGACGCGCCGACGATCAACGCGGGTCTCATCCGCGGCGGGATCGCGCCGAATGCCGTGGCCGCGGACTGCGAGACGACGCTCGATATCCGCTATCTCCCGTCGCAGACGAGCGCCGGCATCCGCGAAGAAGTGCAGCGGTGCGCGGATGCCGTCGGCATGCCGGGGGCGACGTTCACCGTGGCGATCCACCAGGACGCGCTCCCTTGCGAGGTTCCCGCCGACGCGCCCATCGTGCAGGCGATCCTGAGGGTGGCTCCCGATGCACGCGTGGTGGGGAGCGGCGGCGGCACCTTCGCCAAGCCGCTGGTTCTCGCGGGCATCCAGGCCGTCGGATGGGCGCCCGGAAACGAGGCGACCTACCACGAGCCGAACGAAGAGATCGAGGTCGCGCAACTGACCCTCTTCGCCGGCCGTCTGGCCTGCCTGGCCCTGGACGTCTGCTCCCGCCCGGTCTGAGCCCGCACCCTCGACGCTACTTCCTGTGCGGTGGGTCCTCGTCGCCGCCGAGCGTGCCGGCGGGAGAAACTCCGTGCCGCGCGAGGTGCAGCGCCAGCCGCTGGGACGCCATCACGCTGTGATAGCGGCTGTAGCTGAAGTAGATGACCAGCCCGATCGCCAGCCACACCACCAGCCGCAGCCAGTTGGCGGCGGGGAGCGACAACATCAGCATCAGGCAGAATAGAATCCCCAGGATGGGCACCAGCGGCACCATGGGGCAGCGGAAGGGGCGTTCCGCATCGGGGTTTGTCCGCCGCATGATGAGCACGGCCGCGCAGACGACGGCGAACGCGAAGAGCGTCCCGATGTTGGTCATCTGCAGCAGAGCATCGATCGGCAGCAGTCCGGCCAGGACGGCGACGAAGAGCCCCACGAGGATCGTGCTCTTGTAGGGGGTCCGGAAGCGGGGGTGGACCGCGCCGAAGAACCCCTTGGGCACCATGCCGTCACGCGACATCGCCAGAAAGACGCGCGGCGCGCTGAGCATCATGACGAGAAGCACCGAGGTGATTCCGGCCACGCCGGCGGTGGCGATGATCGCCTCCGCCCAGGGGAGACCGACGCTGTTGAACGCGACCGAAACGCCGGCGCCGGTGTCGATCTGGTCGTACTTCTGCATTCCCGTCAGCACGAAGACCACCGCGATGTACAGCACGGTGCAGATCAGCAGCGAAGCGATGATGCCGATCGGTACGTCGCGGTTGGGGCGCTTGGCTTCCTCGGCGTGCGTCGAGACCGAATCGAATCCGATGTAGGCGAAGAAGATGATCGCGGCGCCGGCCAGCATCCCGACCGGATTGCCGCCGACGCTCTGCCCCCAGATCGTGTGCCCGAACAGGGTCAGCCCTCCCCAGCCGTAGGGCGCGAAGGGCTTCCAGTTCTCCGGGTTGATGAAGAAGGCGCCGACCAGGATGACGAAGAGGACCGCGGCGAGCTTGATCCCCACCATCGTGGCGTTGAACGATGCGCTCTCCTGGATCCCCTTCACGAGGACCATCGTGACGATGGCCACGATGATGACGGCGGGAAGGTTGACGAGGCCGCTGGTCGCGACGAAGTGGCCGGTGGCGGCGTCGAAGACGATGGGTGGCCGGCTGATGGCTTCGGGGAGAGCGATGCCAATCTTCGGCAGCAGCGACTGGAAGAAGCTCGACCAGCCGTTGGCCACGGTGGCCGAGCCGACGGCGTACTCCAGGACGAGGTCCCAGCCGATGATCCACGCGAACATCTCGCCCATGGTGGCGTAGGCATACGTGTAGGCGGACCCCGCGACGGGCACCATCGACGCGAACTCGGCGTAGCAGAGGGCCGCGAAGACGCAGGTTATGCCGGCGACGACGTACGAGATCACCAGCGCCGGCCCCGCCTGGTTGTGCGCGGCGGCGCCCGTGGCCACGAAGATCCCCGCACCGATGATCGCCCCGACGCCGAGGCTCGTGAGCTGCACCGGACCGAGGACCCGGCGCAGGCGGTGCTCCCCCTTCATCTCGTCGAGGAGCAGCGCGAGTGGCTTGCGTGCGAACAGGTCTTGTTTCATCCGTTGGCCTCCAGACGGGACGGGGCGCGCGCGCCGATCAGGCCGGGCGCGGCCGCACCGATCTCTTCTTCCACAGGAAATAGACGGGGATTCCCGTCAGGACGATCAGAAGCCCCGGCCAGGTCGTCTCCGTTTTGTAGGCGATGAGCACGACGAGGATCACGGTGGCCGCGAGCAGGTAGAGCGCCGGAAAGACGGGATAGGCAAAGGCCTTGTACGGTCGCTCGGCGTCAGGTCGCGTCCTGCGCAGCACGAAAAGACCGGCGACGGTCAGGACGTAGAAGATCAGCACCGAGAAGACGACGTAGTCGAGAAGGTTGCTGTAGAGATTGCCGTAGACGACCTCGCCCGAGACGGGGTCGAGCTGGCGCGTCCGCGGGAGCACGAGGATCGACGCCCAGATCCCCTGCATCACCAGGCCCGCCGCGGGGACGTTCCACTTGTTGAGCCTTCCCGCCGCCCCGAAGAACAGCCCGTCGCGCGCCATGGCGTAGTAAACCCTGGCGCCCGCGAGGATGAGGCCGTTGTTGCAGCCGAACGTGGAGATCAGGATGGCCACGGCCATGATCGCCGACCCGATGCCGCCGAAGATGACGTTCAGCGCCGCCGTGCCAACGCGATCGTCGGGGGCTGTCTGGATCTGGCCCAGAGTCAGCGTGCAGAGATAGGCGACGTTGGCCAGGATGTAGAGTCCGATCACCAGCCCCGTGCCGGCCGCCAGCGAGAGCGGGACGTTGCGCCTGGGGTTCTTCACCTCGCCCGCCGTGAAGGTGATGTTGTTCCAGGCGTCGGCCGAGAACAGGGATCCGACCTGCGCCACCGAGAAGACCACGAGCAAGCCGAGCCCCCCGGCGGCGGCGGAGACCGCCGGAAGGAAATCGAAGTAGCGCGATTCGATGGCCTGGGCTCCGGCGACGGCCCACGGGTCCCCGAAGTTGGCCGCGACCGCGGCGCCGCTGCGGGCCACGAGGACCCCCAGCACGATGAGCGCGATGAGCGAGAGAGTCTTGGCGCTGGTGAAGACGTTCTGGATGATCTTCCCGAGCTTCAGCCCCTTCGTGTTGGTCAGGGTCAGCAGCGCGATCAGGAGGATGGCCACCACCTGCTGGGTGGAGAGGCTCAGGGCGTATCCATCCGAAAGACGGATCGGGGGCACGACCCAGGCGGTCGGCGCGATCGACGGAACCAGCACCCCGAGGAACCGGGCGAACCCCACCGCCACGGCCGCGATGGTTCCGGTCTGGATCACCAGGAAGAGCGTCCAGCCGTACAGGAAGCCCCAGAGAGGGGAGTAGGCCTCGCGCAGGTAGACGTACTGGCCGCCTGCCTTCGGCATCATCGCCGCCAGCTCGCCGTAGCTGAGCGCGGCGAGCAACGTGAGGGCGCCGGTGATGATCCAGGCGAGGAGGAGCCCCATCGGGGATCCGACGAGGCGGCCGATGTCGGCCGACACGATGAAGATGCCCGAGCCGATCATCGAGCCCGCGACCATCATCGTCGCGTCGAGGAAGCCGAGCTCGCGAACGAGCCCGCCCGATTCCTCCTCGACAGCGTGGTTGCTATTGACCACGGCCCTCCCGGCGTCCGGAGGCTGGTGGGGCGTGCCCCGGCGGGCGGATATTACACATCCTCGCGGGAAAGAGTCAAAGAACGCGTGGCGAGGATGCTGCTGCATGGCGGAAGCGTGTGGGAATCGAACCCACCGCGGCGCGCTCTCGCGCACCGCCGACGGATTTGAAGTCCGAGCAGGACACCAGCCCCGATGCGCTTCCTCCGTGCGAGCGAGTTGAGCGGATCACCGGCGCAACTGTCAAGTGACCTCCCGCGCGCCGCGTGACCTGACCCACGCGCCGCGTGATCTCCAACGCGCACGATCGATCGTCGATCCGCGCACGGGAGTCGGTCGACGGATCGGGTCCCGGCGCTCCGGATCGCGCACAAGTCGTTGACATGCCGCAAAACACGATGCTATATTCGCCGCGTGATGACCCTCGAACTGTTCACGTCGTTATCACGCGAAGCCTCGATGACCGAAGTGACGGCAAACATCGGGGAGATTTCAAAGCGTCGTGATGGCCGGATTGGTGACGGCGAGGGTGTTCTGTTGGCGGAGCAGCCCGACGCGAGTCGGGCTTTTTTTTCAGACGGTGGCTCCGTCTTTATTGACCCTAACGCCATTCGCGGTGCGGCCGCACCGTGACGGCACGGTCGATGCCCTGGTCCATCCAGAGGAGACGGGGAACGACCCAGATCAAGGTGTGAAGGAGGTGGATTCGTCTTGGCAGCGAGAAGAAAGAAGGCCGCGAAGAAGTCGACCCGGAAGGCCGCGAAGAAAACGACGCGCCGTAAGAAGTAGGGACGGCGACTGTAGAGTCGCCTGACCTTCTCCGGAGAAGGTTTTCCACTGCAGGCTTCCGACAACAACCTGCTTTGGATGGGGCTGTAGCGCAGCTGGGAGCGCGCGTGACTGGCAGTCACGAGGTCACGGGTTCGATCCCCGTCAGCTCCACCAGGTTGTTGTCTTTTTTTTTCCGGGGGGTGCTGGTCAGACCACCCGTGACGTGAACCCGCCCATCAGGCGGTTCACGAGATGGTTGCGCGGAAGGAACCGGATCATCGGGCGGCGCCGCACCCCCATCTCCCTCATGATGCCCAGCAGCCCCGAGTGCCTCTTCTCGAGCCGCAGCCCCTGGCACACGGCCCGCCACGCCTTGCGCCGCTGTCCTGCCGCCAGATAGACGCGCGCGACGTTGAAGTAGAGATCGGGGTTGTAGAACTCCACGGCCAGTGCACGCTCGCAGATCTCGATCGCCTCATCGGTGCGCCCCGCGGCGAGAGACAGCGACAGACCGTAGTACGAGAGGTACTTCATCCGGCGCGCGGCGGTCCCGTTGCGCTCCTCGAGGTTGAGGGCCGATTCGAAGAACGCCAGGCTGTCGAGGTAGTTGTTGCTGTCGAGCGCCACCAGTCCCTTGCGAAAACTCATTTCCGCCGGACGCGAAGCCATCGGTGGTCAGCCTCCCGGGTGCGCAGGATCGTGCTTGATGCGGGGATACCGGGAATATAGGTCCTCCCGACAGACCGTCAACGCGCGAAAGACCCGGGAATAAGGACGACAACGCCCATTCGGCAAACGAAGCGGACGGCGCCTCAGCGCGCGCGGGGGGCGCTCTGCTCGATCTGGGTCCAGAGCTGCTGGTTCTCCTCGATCGAGGCGCCGCGCGCTACGGTCTGAAGCAGCGCCTGGTAGGTCGACTGGAGTGCCTCGTTGCGCAGCTCGGACGCCAGTCGGGCGCGCGTGGCGGTCCGCTCGTCCTCGGTGACAGGCCCTCGTTTGAGGACCTTCACGACCATTGCACCATCCGCCGCGTCCAGGGGGCCCACGAGCCTTCCCGCCCCACCGGAGAGGATGGCATCAAGAATCGCGTCGTTGAACTCCGCGGGAGCGGTCGCCCGGGTGAACTCGTCGTGCGTCACGACAGTCACCTTTCTCTTGTCCGCCGCGTCCTTGAACCCGTCGAACCCGGCGGCGGCGATGGCGGCCGCCGCGGTGCGCGCCTTGGCGAAAGCCTGTCCGCGGATCCAATCCTTCTTCACCTGCTCTGCAACCGTTGCGAAGGGGGAGGGCTCCGGGGGGCGGATCTCCTCGAGGCGCATGACGAGAAGGCCATCCGTGACGAGCAGGGGGGAGCTGATGCTCCCGACGGACATCTGGAACGCTTCCGCTGCTGCGCGCGGCTGGACTCCCAGCGGGCCGAGAGGCTCCTCCCGGCCGAACAGCCCTGTGTCTCCGGCCTTGTGCCCGAGCTCCGTGACCGTGGCCTCGAAGGAGGAAACCTGCTGGTCGAGCTTCGTGCGCAGCTGACCCGCCAGCTCCTGCATCCTGTCCTGGGCCTGGCGGAAGCTCATGTCCTGCTTGATGGCGTCCTTCACCTCGTCGAACGGCTGGGTCCCCGCATCGCGGGATCCCGTCATCTTGATGATGTGGAAACCGAACTCCGTACGGACCGGCTCGCTCACTTCCCCGTCCGCGAGCGCGAAGGCCGCCGCATCGAACTCGGGGACCATGCGCCCCTGACCGAACCAGCCGAGGTCGCCTCCGGGCGGAGTGACCTCGTCCTCGGAGTGCTGCCTGGCCATCTCGGCGAAGTCCGCGCCGCCCCTGATCTCCGCCAGGAGAGCCGCGGCGCGTTCCTGAACCTGCGCCGCTTCCTCGGGGGAGGCCGAGCGCTCGATCCTGAGGAGGATGTGGCTCGCGCGCCTCTGTGCCGGCGTCGTGTACCTGCCCTGGTTCTCGTCGTAGAAGCTCCGCGCGTCGTCATCGCTGACCTGCAGGCTCGCGAGGATCGGCGCGCGCTCGATCAGCGCGTAGCTCGCGCGCCGCCTCTCCGGGGTGACGTAGTCACCCCGATGCTCCTCGTACCAGGCAGCGGCCTGCGCGTCGGTCGGCTGGGCGGTCCCTTCGTAATCTTTGAGAGGGAAGAGCACGTGATCCGCCTCGGCGGTCTCGCCCCGCTCCCTGAACGCCCGCTGCACGTCGGCATCCGTCACGGTGACCAGAGTCTCGACGAACCCGCGCAGCTTGTTGGTGACGATCTCCTTGCGCATCGCCGTCTCGTACATCTCGGGGGTGAAGCCGCGCGCCCTGAGCTCGTTCATGTACTCCGTGCGGCCGATGAAGCGGCCCTGACGCTGGAACACCGGCGCTTCGTGGATGGCGCGCGACACTTCATCATCCGTGGCGGAGAGCCCGATGCGGTTCGCGTAGGCGTAGGCGAGCTGCATGGAAATCAGCTGCACGGCGGCCTGCCGGTAGACCTCGACGGTCATGGCGTCCGCGTCGAACGAATCGCCCATCCTCTCCTGGAAATCGTTCACCATCTGCTGGCGCAGCCGCTCCAGGTCCGAGACCGGGATCTCGACGCCGTCGACGCGGGCAGCCCAACCCACACCGGTGGGATCGCTCATGGTTGCCGCCCCGCCCCAGATCGCAAAGATTGCGACCACGAAGGAGAAGACAACGAAGAGGATGATGATGCCCACGAACCACTTCCGCCGATTGGCACGGCGCATGATATCGAGCATGGATGGGCCTTCCTCAGAAATGGTGGGAAAGAACGGGCATTCTAGAGCGGTCCTCGGGGGCGATCAAGACCGTATGCGAACTGCTGGTATCGCCTATGCAAGTCTTTTGAATTGCCCTGAACCTGTTCCTAACGTTGCGCATGAGTTTCCAACATGTTATATTCACCCGCGCTCTTCGGAGCATTGTTAATCTATAGACAACTAAAGACTTAACTTCGTCGCGGGCCGCAGAGCGCAATGCTTGGCCTCCCACCGGAGCCTCCGGCTTTTCCGATCCGCGGCACGTGAAGCACGCGGGGTTCCATGGCAACCAGTCACGGACTCGAGAAGCCGAAGATCCTCCTCGACTGGTTCACCATCAGGTACAGGACACTGGTCACGATTATTTTCGCCGTGCTCCTGCTGGGTGGCGTGGGGGCCTACTACGCCTACGTGAAGTTCTTCTACGAGGGCTCCCCCAAGGCCGATGCCCGCGAGGCCATCAATCACGCCGAGGAAACGCTGAGTCGCGCCGATCCCGTGATGGAGCTGGAGTCGGCCAACGAGCTCAAGCGCACGGCGCAGCGCCTCCTCGCGGAGGCGCGCCGCCAGTACGACGCGGCGAACTACCAGGACGCGCGCAAGGCGGCCGTGGAGTCCAATCTCAACTCCGAGAAGGCCATCTCGATGTCGCGCGGCGAGTCCTCGCGGGAGGTCCAGCTCTACAAGGTCGAAGGTGACGTCAAGGTCAAGAGGGCTCGCGAGCTCATCTGGATGCAGGCGGAGCAGGGGTTTGCCCTGTCCGTCGGCGACCAGATCAAGACCTCGTCGCGATCGAGCGCCCAGATCATCTACTTCAACGGGACCATCACGACGATCCGCCCGGGATCGCTGCTGGAGATCAAGGCGCTGTACGACGACCCTGCCACGAAGATCCAGCAGGTTCGCGAGCGCCTCCGCGAGGGGCGCATCGCCGCATCAACACAGGAGGGAGTGGAGGGCTCCTACCACGAGGTCTCGACCCAGAACTCGGTCGCAACCTCGAGCAACCGCTCCGACTTCGAGGTCTCCTTCGACAAGGAAGGCTCCACGACGAAAGTCGAAGTGCATGCAGGCGAGGCGACGCTGTCGGCCGGAAGCGCTGCCAGGAAGGTGAAGATCGGCGCGTACGAGACCGCCTCGGTCAACGCCAAGGCGGTGGTCACCGAGATCACGAAAATCGTCCCGGCGCCGGTTCCCTCCATGCCGCCCGACCAGAAGATCTTCCTGTCCAAGGGGGGGCAGACCCCCTCCGTGGAGCTCGCCTGGGACGAGGTCCAGGGCGCGTCCCGCTACAGACTCCAGATCTCCAGCCAGCCGCTCTTCGCCAGCCCTGAGGTCGACCTCCCGGCTGTGCAGACGACGACGGCGACCCTGCCGAACGTCCAGGAGGGGGGATATTACTGGCGCGTGTCGGCCGTCATGGGCGATGGGCGCGTCAGTCTCTTCAGCACGCCGCGACGCTTCAAAGTGATGTCCGCGCAGGTCGCCCAGCACGGGGACGTAGCGCCCCCGGCGCTCCGCGTGGATGATTTTCTCGTCTTCGCAAGCCAGGTGATCATCCGCGGCCACACCGAGCCGGGGGCCCTCCTGACCGTTGAGGGGCACAAAGTCGATGTCTACGACGACGGCTCGTTCACCACCGTCGTGCCCCTCAGGCGCGCGGGCGTCAACCACGTGATTTTCGTCGCGCAGGACATGGCCGGCAACGAGAGCCGTCTCGACCGGACCGCGCACGTCGACGCCTATTAGGGGATGCGCATGCCGAAGTTCCTTCTCGTGACGCGTGGAGGCCGGAGGGTGGCGGGCCTGTCCGGGTCCGGCATCTCCGCGCTGCTCGAGACTGCGGATCCACGGCATGCTGCGGATGCGCTCGCCGCGCCCGGCCGGTCATGGCTCGGCGTCGCGTGGCACCGGCCGGCGGCGGACTCACGCCTGCTGCGCGAAGCGATGCGACTCAGGAAGGACCTCCCGTTCGTCGCGCTCGAGCCGGCGGGAACGCGGGGCGCGCGGGTCGCCAGGCGCGGGCTGCGCGCCCAGCGCGGTCTTCTGCGCGGCCGCGTCGCCCTGCCGGTGACCGGAGTCACACTGGTGGACATCCTGGTGCGCGAGGCGCACCTCATGGAGTCGGAGACGCGGCTCGCGGCCGCGCGCGCCCGCGCCCGAACCTACCAGCGGCGGCTCTCCATCCTGGCCGACATCGCTCAGGCGGCCAACTCCGTGCTGGAGCCCCGCCGCGTGATGGAGATTGTCATGAGCCGGGCGCAGGATCTGATCCCGACGCGGGCGTGGACTCTGTTTCTGATCGACGAGAAGGAGCACATGGTCAAGCTGGAGCTGGCGGCCGGGGACGACCTCAGGCCGGTCAAGAACTACCGGCTCAAGATCGGACAGGGGGTCGCTGGTTGGGTCGTGCAGTACAAGAAGCCGGTCCTGATCGACGACGTGCGCGAGGATCGCCGGTTCGACGCGCGCTTCGACATGCTCACGGGTTTCAGGACGCGCTCCATCCTGAGCGCCCCGCTGATCAGCCGCGGGAGGATCATCGGCGCGGTCGAGATGATGAACCGCCGGCGAGGCCGCTTCGGCGACGACGATCTGGCCATGCTGACGACCCTCGTCGAGCCGGGCGCCATCGCGCTGGAGAACGCTATCCTCTACCAGCGCTCGACGGAGCTGACGGTCACCGACGACCTCACCAAGCTTTTCAACTCGAGGTACCTCAATGTCCAGTTGGGGCGGGAAATCAAGCGATCGAAGCGTTATGGCGTGCCGGTTTCCCTCATCTTCCTTGACTTGGACGGCTTCAAGCAGATCAATGATAACCATGGACACCTCGCTGGGAGCCGCGCGCTCTACGAGGTGGGGCAGGTGCTCCAGGACACTGTCCGCGAGATCGACGTCGTGTCGCGTTATGGAGGGGATGAGTTCACCGTGATACTGCCACAGACCGGAGCTTCGGGAGCGATGATCATCGCCGACCGCATCCGCAAGAGCATCGCGGATACAGTCTTCCTGACTGAGATGTCGCACCAGGTGAAGCTGACGGCTTCCTTCGGCGTGGCCACCTTCCCCGATTGCGGCGAGACGCGGGAGGATCTCATCCAGCAGGCGGACCAGGCGATGTACCGTGTCAAGGGGAGCGGCAAGAACGGAGTCATGATGGCCGTCTCGGAGCGGCAGGAAGCCGGAAAGGGGCAAGGCTGATGGGCTTCCAGATTCGATCCCTCCTGAGCGTGTTCAGCAACGATCTGGCGATCGATCTGGGAACCGCGAACACGCTGGTCTTCGCCAAGGGGAAGGGAATCGTGGTGTGCGAGCCCTCCATCGTCGCCATCAACCAGAAGACCGGGAAGGTGGAAGCGGTGGGCAAGGAAGCCAAGGAGATGCTCGGGAGGACCCCGGGATCGATCGTGGCGATCAAGCCCATGAAGGACGGAGTGATCGCGGACTTCGAGCACACGGAGAAGATGCTCGAGTACTTCATCCGCAAGGCGCACAACCGCAATCTCGGCGTGCGCCCCCGCATCGTCATCGGCGTCCCCTCCGAAATCACGCAGGTCGAGAAGCGCGCCGTCAGGGATTCGGCCGTCAAAGCGAGGGCCACGGAGGTGTACCTCGTCGAGGAAGCGATGGCCGCCGCCATCGGCGCGGGGCTCCCGATCACGGAGCCTGTCGGCAACATGGTGATCGACATCGGGGGCGGAACCACCGACGTTGCCGTGATCTCGATGGCCGGCATCGTCTACAGCCGCACCGTCCGCGTCGCGGGCAACGAGATGGATGAAGCCATTATTCAGTACATCAAACGGAAGTACAACCTGTTGATCGGCGAACGCACAGCCGAGGAGATCAAAATCAGGATCGGGTCCGCCTTCCCCCTGGACGATGAGCTGTCCATGGAGATCAAGGGGCGGGATCTGGTCGACGGCATCCCCAAGACGATTACGGTCACCGACGAGGAGATCAGGGAAGCCCTGGTCGAGACCGTCGAGACGATCATCGACGCCGTCCGCGTGGCTCTCGAGCAGACGCCGCCGGAGCTCTCGGCCGACATCGTCGACAAGGGGATCGTCCTCACCGGCGGCGGGGCTCTGCTGCGGAACCTGGACCGTCGCCTTCGGGAGGAGACGGGGCTGCCCGTGTCCATGGCCGATGATCCACTCTCCTCCGTCGTGCTGGGAGCCGGTCGGATGCTGACGGACTTCAACCTGCTGAGGAAGGTCTCGCTCGACTGAGCCTTCCCGCGGGAGGTCCGACCAGGAGCCTGGGATGTATCGCTTCCTCCGTGAGAGGCGGCCGGAGGTCCTGCTGATCGCTGTCAGCGCCCTCCTCTTCATTCTCATGGCCGTGCAGGTGAGGGGAAATGGCGCGAGTGGATCGGAGCGCCTCCTGCTGCGCCTTATCTCTCCGCTCGTGCGCGCCGCGGCCGTGGTGTCGGGCGGCGTGTCGGGGGTCTGGTCAGGGTACGTCGATCTGCGCGACGCCCGCGCCCGCACCGAGGGTCTCGAGGCCGATCTCACCCGGCTGAGGGTGAAGGCGCATGAGACGGAGGAGACGCTGCGCGAGAACGAGCGCCTCCGGGCGTTGCTCGACCTCAAGCAGGTCCTCCCGGTTTCGAGCCTCGCGGCGAAGGTCATCGGGAACAAGTCGCTGGGCCTGTCGCGGACGCTGCTCGTCGACCGGGGCTCGGCCGATGGCGTGCGGCAGAACATGCCCGTCGTCGTGGGGGACGGAGTGGTCGGGCGTGTCTGGACCGTCGCCCCTCATCTCGCCAAGATCCAGCTCATCACCGACTCGGACGCGGGGACGGCCGTGCTGGTGCAGCGCACGCGCGTGCAGGGGATCCTTCAGGGGCGCGGCGACGACGTCTGCGCGATGGAATACGTCTCGCAGCACGACGACGTTCAGGAGGGGGACCTGATCGTCACCAACGGGCTGGATGGCATCTACCCGAAGGGGCTCCCCGTGGGGCCGGTGGAGAGGACCGCCCCCGGCCCGGGCGAGATGCGCATCATCGCCGTGACGCCGCGCGTGAAGTTCAACCGGCTCGAGGAAGTGCTGATCCTGCTGAGCAGCGAGATCGGCACCGGTGCGACGCCGGGTCCGGAGGGATCGTGAAGGCGCTCCTGGCACCCGCCTCGATCGTGGCCGCCGTGGTGCTGCAAACCATCCTCGGGGGGCTCTGGCCGAACCTTTGCCGGTTCTTTGACCTTCCTCTCATCCCTGTCCTATACTACGCCGTCGCCCGGGGGCCCAGAGGGGCTCTCGTGGCGGGAATAACGGCCGGGCTTCTCCAGGATTCCCTGGAGGCAACGCTGCTCGGTCTCAACGCCCTGTCCAAGGCGCTGGCGGGATACCTCGTGGGTGTCCTGGGCCTGCGATTCGCGCTCGTCCCACTGATCCTCCGCGTCCTTGTCATCGCCGCCGCCACAGTCGTCTCACGGTCCACCGAAGTGGCGACTCTGGCGATCATGGGAAAACGGCTCTCATTCATTCCCGATCCCCATCTGATTCAGTCCGTGATTGGAAACTGCGTCCTCGGCATCATGCTTCTCTCCGCCCCGAGGCGGGGGACGGCGCGATGAGGCGCGTGTCATGAAGACCGATTTCAGGCACCGCATCGAGTACAAGGAATACATGGAGACGACGCAGTTCTCCGCGCGGATCACCGTCCTGGCGGCGTTCTGGGCGGTCATCCTGTGCTCCTATCTCTTCATGTTCTACTACCTGCAGATTGTCCGCGGCGCTCACTTCGCCGAGCTGGCCGAGGCGAACCGGATCAGGCGCGTCAGCGTCCCGGCGCCGCGGGGTCCGATCCTCGATCGCAACGGTCTGGTGATCGCGCGCAACAGGCCAGCCTTCGAGGTCCTCCTGACCCGGGAGAAGGTCAGGGACGTGGAGTCGATGCTGCGCAACCTCGCGCCCGTGATCGGCGTGCCGGAGGCGGAGCTGAAGGAGCGGATCGCCCGCTCCACCACGCCCGCCTACGAGCCGGTCGTCATCGGATCCGACGTCTCGCTCGCCGCGGCGTCGTTCATCGAATCGCGGCGTGCCGATCTCCCGGGGATCGCCATCCGCATGAGCGTGAAGCGCTTCTACCCGGAGGCGACTCTGGGGTCCCACTTCCTGGGCCACGTCGGCGAGATCACGCGCCGCATGCTCGAGCAGCAGAAGGAAGGGGAGCTCCGCCAGGGGGACATCGTCGGGCGCAGCGGTCTGGAGAAGACCTATGGCGCGGATCTTCAGGGCCGACGCGGAGAACGGCAGGTCGTCGTGAACAGCGGCGGCCGCGTGATGGAGGAGCTCGCGGGGGGCGTCCCGCCCGTCCCGGGCGCCGCCGTCCAGCTCACCATCGACCTCAACTTGCAGCGTGAGCTGGAGGCCGCGTTCGAGAATCGCGTGGGGGCCGCCGTCTTCATCGATCCCCGCACCGGCGCCATCCTGGCCATGACGAGCCGCCCCGGATTCGATCCCAACTTCTTCGCCCGGCGGTTCAACCGCATGGTGTGGAAGGGGCTGGTGGATGACCCGCTCGATCCCATGCAGAACCGCGCCGTGCAGAGCGCGTACTCTCCCGGGTCCACTTTCAAGCCCGTGATGGCGGCTGCCGCCCTCGAAGAGGGGATCGTGACCGAGTCGACCGTGTTCAACTGCGCGGGAGCGGGGTCGTTCCATGGCCGGGTGTTCCGCTGCCACGAGCGTGGAGGTCACGGCCCGATCAGAATGAAAGAGGCGATCAAGAAATCCTGCAATATCTATTTCTACAATGTGGGGAGCCGGCTCGGCATCGATTCGATCGCGCGTTATGCCAGGCACATGGGTCTGGGGCAGACGACGGGGATCGACATCGAGCCGGAGAGCCCGGGGCTGATTCCCAGTCCCGAATGGAAGTTGAGCCTCAACGGGGAGCGCTGGTATCCGAGCGAGACCATCTCGGTCTCGATCGGGCAGGGCCCCCTCTCCATCACGCCCCTCCAGATGGCGATGGTGCAGGGATTCATCGCGACCAACGGGTTGCGCGTGAAGCCCCACCTGCGCGCCGGTGCCGAGGCTCTCACGGGAGATCAATCCTACGAAGTCATCAGCCGGCGGAGTCTCCAGGTGATCCGCGAAGCGGAGTGGGCCGTGGTCAACGACCATGGCACCGGCTGGCGCGCGGCGATCGAGGGGAAGGACGTCTGCGGCAAGACGGGGACGGCGCAGGTGTACGCCGGGTCCGCCGATCTCGAGGACGATGAGATACCCGAGGCGATGCGGGACCACGCCTGGTTCGTCGGCTTCGCTCCCCGTGACGATGCGCGCATCGCGTTCGCGATCATCGTCGAGCATGGTGGCCACGGGGGAGAGGCCGCGGCGCCGATCGCGCAGCGGGTCCTGGACAAGTTCTTCGGCACGAAGAAGAAGGAGCCGCAGGAAGAAGTTCCGGAGGGACAAGTAGCGCATGCTCGAGAAGCGCCTGAATCCGCGTTTTGACTGGACGCTGATGCTCTCCACTCTGCTGGCGACGGGCCTCGGTCTGCTCATGCTCTACAGCGCGACCCATCTCCAGGGGGGAGCGCTCTTCTGGCGGCAGCTCGCGTGGCTCGGAGTCGGGCTCACGGCCATGCTCGTGGTGGTGATGGTGGATTACAGGTTCTGGGCGAGTCTCGCACTGCCGGCGTACATCGGCTGCTGCCTCTTGCTCGTGTACGTGCTTGTCACGGCGCGCGCCATCTCGGGCGCCAGGTCATGGCTCGAGCTGGGGGCGTTCAATTTCCAGCCGGCCGAGATGGCCAAGCTGGCGACGGTCCTGATGCTCGCGCGCTACGTGGAAGAGAAGAAGGGTTTCGGTCTGAGCGGCATGAGCCTCCTGACGCTGGCGGGGATCACGGGGATTCCCGTCATGCTGATCCTGGCGCAGAATGATCTCGGGTCGACGCTGGCCTTCGCGCCGCTGCTGTTCGTGGTGATCGTCCTGTCCGGCATCCGCTGGAAAGCCCTGATGGTGATGGGGCTGGTGGGTATCTTGATGATCCCTGCCACGTTCTTCCTGCTCAAGCCGTACCAGCAGGAGCGCGTCAGGACCTTCATGGATCCGATGAGCGATCCGCAGGGAGCGGGATGGCAGGTGCTCCAATCGCGCATCGCGGTGGGTTCGGGCGGTCTCTGGGGCAAGGGGCTCTTCGGTGGATGGCAGGGGCAGCTCTCGTTTCTTCCCGAGAGCCACACGGACTTCATTCTGTCCGTGCTCGCCGAGGAGCTTGGGTTCGCGGGGGCGGCGTGCGCCCTGATCGTCTATTTCGTCATCTTGAGCCGTATCGTCGCGGCGGCCCGCAGCGCGCGGGATCGCCTCGGAGCGTACATCGCGATGGGCGTCGCCGCGATCATCGGTTCGCAGGTTCTGATCAATATTGGGGTCATTCTGGGTCTGATGCCCACAACGGGTATCACCCTGCCCCTCATGTCCTATGGAGGATCCTCCCTGGTGTCGACACTGATCGCCCTGGGACTGGTCCTCAATGTGAGGATGAGATGTCTGGTCAATTGAGGGCTCGCCGCCGCCGTCGCGGTGGACGAGGCCGAGGGCGCCGTCA